>JAEEGH010000793.1_pt1 | contig 99024 bp, 77 predicted proteins | sample 9134181 | NCBI WGS metagenome assembly JAEEGH01 (sample SAMN16246544, study PRJNA631951) | gut metagenome | biome: gut microbiome; feature: rumen; material: DP-attached | host: Bos | place: Iran: Karaj | collected 2018-10 | reverse complement strand
AATTTGGTATTTTGCTCACTTATTCGTAACTTTGCACCCGATGATGGGCCATAAAACGGCTGGTGACACATCATCGGGTGTTCATTGAGTGCATTTCATAGCAGAATGTGGAATTGAGAACGGTCTCCAATTCGTAACCCCATTTTCCTTCAATTCCCCAGACTGCCTTTATACAAAGAAAAGCTGAGAAATCTTCCAAAATTACGAAAAAAATCCTTTCCCCCAAATATTTCTCATTGTTAGCTGCATTTTATTTGGTTATTCAACTTTCTCAAGTGCGCCCTGAAGGGGCAGCAGCTGTAAGGGTAAGCTTTTAGTTGCTAAAGTTTCCCACCCTTATAACAGCTTTGTTCAAGACGCTTCCAGCGTCGGTGGATGAAATGCTTTCATTGGGGTGGGGGAACTTAAGTAGATAAAAATTAAAAAAAGTCTTTTTTTTATTTTGTATTGTTCTCACTTATTAGTACCTTTGCCGCGTCAAACGCCATGTAGCAGCTCACACTTGGTCAATCGTGGGCGTGTGGCGTAATTGAGAAACATCTGAAGATGAACAGGTTTTTGATGGTCATTCTTGCAGCGTCGCTGCTGTTCTCGTGTGGCGGGAGCAGGCGGACGCCTATAGCCGACACTCCAGCCGACTCGGTGGACACCGTGCCCCAGGACACTACGGAAGTGGACTCGCTGGAGATGCTGGTAACCGACACACCGATGCCCAAGGCTGCCGACGAACTGTTCGACGACTTCATCTTCAACTTTGCCGCCAACCGTAATCTCCAGATGGAACGAATACTATTCCCGCTGCCCGTCACACGCAACGGACAGACGGACAGCCTCGACAAGAAGAGGTGGAAGACCGAGCGTTTCTTCCTGCACCAGGACTACTACACCGTGCTGTTCGACTCGGAGCGCCAGATGGCGCTGATGAACGACACGTCAGTAAACAAGGCCACGGTCGAGAAGATCTACTTCAACACCGGGGCCGTGATACAGTATGAGTTCCACCGCATCAGGGGAGCCTGGATGCTCACCAGCGTGCAGACTATTCCCATTGCACAGAACAGGAATGCATCGTTCCTGGACTTCTACCATCAGTTTGTGACCGATTCGGTGTACCAGGCAGAGAGCCTGCATGAGACAGTACAGTTCACTGGACCCGATCCCGACGATGACTTCGCACAGATGGAGGGGGTCATCACTGCCGACACGTGGCCAGCCTTTGCACCAGTGCTGCCTGAGAAGATGATCTACAACATTGTCTACGGTGAACCGTCGAAGTCTACCGGGGTCATTATCTTCATGATGAGGGGCATAGCCAACGGCTTTGAGATGATGATGACGTTCCAGCAGCAGAACGGGCGGTGGGTACTGACGAAGATGAATACTTGACATGTGAAGCGGCCTGCGGCCTAAATGATAAATGATAAATGATAAATGATAAATAAAAAAATTGCTGCCGCCATCCCCAATACGTTTGGCATAGACGCCAGATGCAGCCGTTACGTGGAGTATGCCGATGTGGCAGAGGCCCGCGAGGTGGCCGCCATGCTGCGCGGCAGCCACGAGCCCTTCCTGGTGATAGGCGGAGGCAGCAACCTGCTGCTGACCCGTGACTTCCAGGGCACGGTGGTGCGCTCGGCCATCATGGGTATCAGCTATGACGACGTACGCGTTACCTGCGGCAGCGGCATGGAGATGGACCTGGTGATAGCACAGTGCATAGAGCATGGGCTCTATGGTGCCGAGAACCTGTCGCTCATACCCGGCGACGTGGGAGCCTGCGCCGTGCAGAACATAGGAGCCTACGGTGTGGAGGCCAAGGACATCATAGAATGTGTGAGAGCCGTCGACATAGCCACGGGCGAGTTGCACGAGCTGGCCAACCGTGACTGTCAATACGGTTACCGCCAAAGCCGGTTCAAGCAGGAGTGGCAGGGCAGGTATCTCATCACCGAGGTGGTGTTCAGGCTGAGCAGGGAGTACCGGCCACATCTGGACTACGGCCACATACGTGCCGAGCTGCAGCGGCAGGGCATCGGCAATCCCGATGCACAGCAGCTGCGCAATGTGATCATTGGAATACGCCAGTCGAAACTGCCCGACTGGAAAGTAACAGGCAATGCCGGCAGCTTCTTCATGAACCCCGTGGTGGACCGTGAGAAGTACGAGGCACTGGCAGCACAGTACCCCGGCATGCCCCACTACTACATTGACGAGCAGCACGAGAAGATTCCCGCAGGGTGGATGATAGAGCAGTGCGGGTGGAAAGGACGCTCGCTGGGCCGGGCCGGTGTCTACGCGAAACAGGCACTGATACTGGTGAACCTGGGCGGTGCCACGGGCGCAGAGATAGTGACGCTGTGCGACACCATCCGTCAGGACGTGCAGCAGAAGTTCGGTATTGACATTCACCCCGAAGTGAACATCGTTTAGGCGGCCTGCGGCCTAAATGATAAATGATAAATGATAAATGAGAAGTGAGAAGTGATAAATGAGAAGTGAGAAGTGATAAGTGAGAAGTGAGAAATGATAAGTGAGAAGTGATAAGTGAGAAATGATAAATGAGAAGTGAGAAGTGAAGATGAAACTGACTTTTCTTGGAACCGGGACCTCTACAGGCGTACCTACGATAGGATGCCAGTGTGAGGTGTGCCGAAGCACGGACCCGCACGACAAGCGGCTGCGATGCTCGGTGCTGGTCGAGACAGAAAGCACACGGATACTGGTGGACTGCGGACCTGACTTCAGGCAGCAGATCATGCCGCAGCCGTTCCGTCGCATCGATGCCATCCTTGTCACACACTCCCACTACGACCATATAGGCGGTATGGACGACATACGCCCCTACTGCCAGTTCGGCGAGATCAACGTCTATGCCGACCCGCATTCGTGCAAGGAGATGCTGCAGATGCTGCCTTACTGCTTTGCCGAGCACCGCTACCCCGGCGTGCCGGCCATAGGGCTGCACCAGATACTGCCTCACCAGCCATTGCGCTTCGGCGACATCGACGTGATGCCCATCGAGGTGATGCACGGTAAGCTGCCCATACTGGGCTATCGGTTCGGACCATTAGCCTATATCACCGACATGAAGACCATCAAGGACAGCGAGCTGCCCTATCTGGAGGGCGTAGAGATACTGGTGGTGAACGCCCTCAGATTCACCGACCCGCACCACTCCCACCAGCTGGTGGACGATGCCGTCGGCTTCGCACGCAGGATTGGTCCCAGGCAGACGCTGCTCATACACTCCAGCCACCATATAGGACGTCATGAGGAGGTGAACCGGCTGTTGCCCGAAGGCATTGAAATGGCATACGACGGACAGGTAGTGGAATGTGGAAAGTGAAGAATCAATGATATGCAGACAAGAATGATACTGACAACAAGACTAAAATCCATAACAGGCAGGGTGGCCCTGGTGCTGTTCGGCCTTTTTGCCTTCATGCCTTCCCATGCGCAGGAGATCATCTCGCTGGAAGGTATCTGGGACTTCTATCAGGATGACGGAAGGTTCAAGAATCCCCAGTACAACCGTTTCAGCGACTACGTGAGCCTGCCGGGCTCCATGCTGACCAACGGCAAGGGCAACCCCGTCACGGTGAATACACAGTGGACAGGATCGCTCTACGACTCCAGCTTTTACTTCAACCCCTATATGGAGCGTTACCGGAAGGAAGGACAGATGAAGTTCCCCTTCTTCCTCACTCCCCAACGCCACTATGTGGGTGCTGCCTGGTATCGTCGCTTCGTCTATGTGCCCGACGAATGGAAGGGTCGCCGCATCATCCTGTTCCTGGAACGGCCTCACATTGAGACAACCGTATTCGTCAACGGTGACAGCGTGGGACACCAGATGAGCCTTTCGGTACCCCACCGCTACGACATTTCCAAGTATGTCAAGGCCGGAGTGAAGAACCAAATCTGCATACGCGTCTACAACGGCATAGAGAATGTGTGCGTAGGACAGGACTCACACTCGGTGACCGACCAGACACAAGGCAACTGGAACGGCATAGCCGGACGGATAGAGCTGCAGGCATCGTGGAAGAAACTCAGCGCGGGCAATATCAAGATACGCTCTGTCTTCAACGTGGTGAAATGGAAAAAAGGCAAGTACATGCGTAATGACTTAGGAAAAGTAGTGCCCAATACCCAGAAGAAGGACCAGTTGTTGCGGGCAGTCGATGTTACCGTCGAACTGAACAACCGCCTCAGGAACATATTGCCCGTATGGGACTACTACTGCACACTGTCTGTTGCTCCCCTGAAGAACGGCAAGCCCGGCATGGCCATCCGTACATACAATGCAAGGGTGAATTCAGACAATAGCGTGCATACCTCATTCTACCTCTATGACGACATAGGCATGTGGGATGAGTTCTCACCACAGCTCTACCGGCTGACAGTCAGCGTGGGCGATGAAAGCATAGAGAAAGACTTCGGTGTGCGCTATGTGGAAATCAAGGACCGCCAGTTCTACATCAACGGACGGCCCATGTTCCTGCGCGGAACGGTGGAGAACTGCTGCTTCCCCGAGACAGGCTATCCGCCCACCGACAAGGAGTCGTGGCTCAAGGTGATGAAGAAGTGCAAGGAATACGGACTGAACCATGTGCGCTTCCACAGCTACTGTCCGCCCGATGCCGCTTTCCAGGCTGCCGACGAGATGGGCATCTACCTGCAGCCCGAGGGACCCTCATGGCCCAATCATGGCGTCAAGCTGCGCCGTGGACAGAAGATCGACCAGTACCTGCTCGAGGAGTCGAAACGCATTGTCGATGAGTATGGCCACCACCCGTCGTTCATCATGATGGCAGCAGGCAATGAGCCCGCAGGCGACTGGGTGAGCTATTGCAACGACTGGGTCAGGCAGATGCATCAGTACGACTCCACACGCGTCTATTGCGGCGCCAGCGTGGGCGGCGGATGGGCTTGGGACGACGGCTCGCAGTATCACGTCAAGGGCGGTGCACGAGGACTCGACTGGGACAGGCATGCGCCGCATAGCGATGACGACTATTACGACCAGATAGAGTTCCCCCGCAACTACAAGGGGACCACGCCCAACCAGTCGCCCATCATTGCCCACGAGCAGGGACAGTGGTGTGCTTTCCCCGACTTCAAGGAGATATACCAATACACGGGTGCCTACAAGGCCGGGAACTTCGAAATATTCCGTGACCTGCTGCGTGACAACGGCATGGAGCAGATGAGCGAGAAGTTCCTGGAAGCCAGCGGAAAGCTGCAGACACTCTGTTACAAGTACGAGATAGAGCGCAACCTGCGTACCAAGGACTATGCCGGGTTCCAGCTGCTTAGTCTCAACGACTACAGCGGACAGGGAACAGCCCTCGTCGGACCACTCAATGTGCACTGGAAGGAGAAGGGCTACACCAATACCATTGACTGGCACGCCTTCTGCAGCCCACTGGTTGCGCTGGCCAGGTTCCCCAAGTTCGTCTATACCAACAACGAGACGCTGGAAGTGCCCGTCGAGGCATGCAATGCCACCTTTGCCGTACTGACGAACGTACACGTCACCTATTACATCAAGAACGACAGCAACAGGATATACACCCAGGCAGAGTTGTCCTATCACAAGAAGATGCCCATCGGCAAGAACTATTCACTGGGCACCATAAGGTTCCCACTCGACAGCATTCAGACACCACAGAAGCTCACACTCGCCGTACAGTTCTCAGGACGGTTCCAGAACCTGTGGGAGTTCTGGGTCTATCCACAGTCCCTGCCCGACGTTCCACAGTCCTCTATTACCGTCACCGATACCCTTGACCAGAAGGCTCTCGACGTGTTGGACAAGGGAGGCGATGTGCTGCTGACGGCGGCAGGCAAGGTCAGGTTAGGCAGCGATGTGGTGCAGCACTATCTGCCCGTGTTCTGGAACACATCATGGTTCAAGATGCGTCCGCCACACACCACTGGAGCCTACATCGACAAGGATCATCCCCTCTTCAGCCACGGCTTCCCCACCGACTCCTGGTCTAACCTCAACTGGTGGGAACTGCTGAACAGGGCTCAGGTGATGAACCTCATGGAACTGCCGAAGGACTACCAGCCACCCATCCAGCCCATCGACACATGGCACGTGTCGCGCAAGCTGGGCATGCTCATTGAGGCACGTGTGCTGAATGGAAGGCTGCTCATGACGACAATGGACATAGGCACCGACCTTGGCCACCGCATTGTTGCACGGCAGATGCGCAGTGCCATCCTCAGCTATATGCAGAGCGCCGACTTCCAGCCCAAGCTCACGCTCAACCCCGAAGTGATCAACCATTTCTTCACCCGCCAGGCACCGCCCGTGAATATGTTCACCAATGATTCGCCCGACGAACTGAAGCCGAAACTGAAATAACACCAAACCACAGCAATCATGGAAATAGTCATTGGAATAGACGTGGGCATCTCCACCACGAAAATCGTTGGACTCAAAGACGGACGCGTCACTGCCCCTATCCGCATCACTGCTGCCGACCCCATCACCTCACTCTACGGAGCCTTCGGCAAGTATCTGCACGACAACAGCATTGAACTCTCGGCTGTAGACCAGGTCATGCTTACCGGCGTTGGCTCTGCCTACATCAAAGGTCCTGTCTACGGTCTTCCCACCACCAAGGTGGAGGAGTTCGTGGCCGACGGCCTGGGTGCACGCTATGAGTCTAAGCTCGACCATACCATCGTCGTCTCCATGGGCACGGGTACCAGCTTCGTGCTCTGCGACGGCAACGAGATGCGCCATATCGGCGGTATCGGTGTAGGCGGTGGAACACTTGCAGGCTTGTCACGCCTGTTGCTCAACACCAGCGACATCAAGCAGGTGGCATCGCTCGCCATGCAGGGGGAGATACAGAATGTCAACCTGCTGATTGGCGACATCTCGGCAGAGCCACTGCCCAACCTTCCTATGGACGCTACTGCCAGCATACTGGCCAAGGCACAGAACGGCGCACGCAAGGAAGACATCGCCGCAGGCATCATCTCAATGGTGCTGCAGACCATCGGTTCGGCAGCATGGCTGTCGTCACGTGGGTCCGATATACGCGACTTCGTACTCATTGGCAACCTGTCGCTGCTGCCACAGTGCAAGGAGGTGTTCCCGCCGCTGGAGAAACTGTACAACATACGGTACCACATACCCAAGTATTCACAGTACTGTACAGCCATCGGTGCCGCACTGAACTACAGGAAGTGATTTTTTTGTGTCAGCCATTAAACCTTTTGGCACTGAGTTTCGTCAAACAAGAAAACTAAACTATGAGGCGTTTGGTTCTGATGTGGCTGACCCTGATGTTGGGGGTGGTGGCACTGGCGCAGAGGACTGTGGTCAGTGGCACTGTTAGTGATGCAAAGACGGGCGACCGGCTGGCACAGGTCAGTGTGACTGCCAGCGGCAGCGGTGAGGCCGTAGTGACCAACGAGGACGGTGTGTTTACCCTGAAGACCGAGAAGGAGGTGGAGACACTCGTCATTTCGTATGTGGGCTACCGTACACGCCGTGTCAATGTGAAGGGAGAAGGTAACAAACCCCTGGACATACGACTTACGGCCGCACCGGTACAGCTGGGCGAGGTGGTGGTGTGGACCAATGACCCGCGTCAGCTACTGCGCATTGCCATGAGCAAGATATCCGAGAACTACAGCCGCAAGCCGGAACTCATGGAGTGCTTCTACCGCGAGACGGCCATGAAGCGCCAGCACTACATCTACGTGGCTGAGGGGGTGATAGACATGTACAAGACCCCCTATACCAAAGGAGTGGGGCGCGACCGTGTGGCCATCCGAAAGGGACGCCGGTTGCTGAGTCCGCGCCAGAAGGACACCCTCAGCGTGAAGGTGCTGGGAGGACCGGTCCAGCCAGTACAGCTGGACGTGGTGAAGAATACGGAATTCCTGCTCAATCCATTGGATCTGGAGAACTATGATTTCCAGCTGCTGCCCTCGCAGATGATAGGCGACCGCGAGCAGTTTGTGGTGGCCATCTCACCGCTGATACCTCAGCATTATGCCCTTTATTACGGACGGTTCTACATTGACCGCGAGACACTGGCATTCACTCGTGTGGAGCTGGAACTCGACATGAGCGACCGCCAGAAGGCTACTAACTTCATGTTGGTCAAGAAACCCTTCGGCGTGCGGTTCCGTCCGAAGGAAATGTCGCTGCTCATTGACTATAAGACCGATGATGGCGTGACCCGCATCAGCTATGTGCGCAACACGTTCCGTTTCAATTGCGACTGGAAGCGGCGGCTGTTTGCCACTTCGTTTGCGGCCGTTTGCGAGATGGTGGTTACCGACCGTGCCGACGAGGCACACCCCATCAGCGGGCGGCAGACCTTTGACAGCCGCGACGCGTTCTATGATAAGGTGGATTATTTCCGCGATCCCGACTTCTGGCGCGACTATAACATCATAGAACCTTCTGAGTCGCTTGACCGTGCCATTGACAGGCTGGTGAAGCGACACCAGAAGTAAGTGACTTACTGCGTTACGATGTTATTTCCTTACTGTTAGTATAAGGTAATAATAATCAGTAATAAAACGTTATTCTGCCCCTTCGGCTAGTTGCATGAGATATTGGCCATAGCCATTCTTGAGCATCGGCTGGGCCAGACACTTCAACTGCTGGGCATTGATCCAGCCTTTCTTGTAGGCAATTTCCTCAAGACAGGCCACCTTGAGCCCCTGACGCTTCTCAATGACCTCGATGAACGTGGAGGCCTCGGCCAGCGAGTCGTGGGTGCCGGTGTCGAGCCATGCAAAGCCGCGCTGCAGGGTCTGCACCTTCAGCTTCTGCTGGGCAAGGTATTCCTGGTTGACGGTCGTAATCTCCAGCTCGCCACGGGCAGAAGGCTTGATGTGCTTAGCTATCTCTACCACGCTGTTGGGATAGAAGTAAAGTCCTACGACAGCATAGTTGGACTTGGGATTCTCGGGCTTCTCCTCAATGCTGAGACAGTTGCCGTCGGCATCGAACTCGGCCACACCGTAGCGCTCAGGGTCGTTCACATAGTAGCCGAAGACGGTGGCCAGTCCCAGCTTCTCGGCATTCTCCACACTCTGGCGCAGCAGCCCGGTAAAACCTGAGCCGTAGAAGATGTTGTCGCCCAGCACGAGGCAGGCACAGTCGTTGCCAATGAACTCCTCGCCGATGATGAAGGCCTGTGCCAGTCCGTCGGGGCTGGGCTGCTCGGCATATTCGAAGTGTACACCCAGCTCTTCGCCTGTGCCTAAGAGCCTGCGGAACCCCGGCAGGTCATAGGGGGTGGAGATGATGAGTATGTCACGTATGCCAGCCAGCATGAGTGCCGAAATGGGGTAGTAGATCATCGGCTTGTCGAAAATGGGGATGAGTTGCTTGGAGATTCCCTTGGTGATGGGGTAGAGGCGTGTACCGCTACCTCCGGCTAATACGATACCTTTCATAATTGATTCTTTGATTTGACGGTGCAAATATACGAATTTATTTCCGAACGGCCATTCTTTTTCCTGATACTTTTTTGATTGGCGTATTATTTTCACGTTTTGTTTGCCGTTTCAGTTTTTTATTCGTAATTTTGCCGAAAAATTCGGCGAACAGGTATTGATGACAGACAGGATGATGACCATACTCGGTCCGACAGCTACCGGCAAGACACAGCTGGCAGCGGCAGTGGCGGCCACGCTCTATCGTGAGGGCAGACAGGCGGAGATTATCTCGGCCGACTCACGACAGGTGTACCGGCGTATGGACATAGGAACAGGCAAGGACCTGGAGGACTATACGGTGGACGGACGCCAGGTGCCCTACCATCTGATAGACATCTGTGAGCCGGGTACGAAGTACAACCTCTTCCAGTATCAGCAGGATTTCTTCGATGTGTACCAGCAGATACGGAGCAGAGGATCGCTGCCCATACTTTGCGGTGGAACGGGGTTGTATATAGAGGCGGTGCTGAAGGGTTACAAACTGTCGCCTGTGCCGCAGAACCCTGAACTGAGGCAGCGGCTGGAGGGACGGACGCTGGAGGAACTGACACAGATACTTGTGGAACTGAAGCGGCAGAACGGCTCCGTGATGCACAATACCACCGACGTAGACTCCTGCCAGCGGGCCATCAGGGCCATTGAGATTGAGACATACAACCTGGAGAACCCTGTGCCACGCAGGGAATTGCCGCCGGTGGATTCGCTGATCATCGGGGTGAGCATAGACCGCGAGCTGAGGCGCGAGAAGATTACCCGGCGGCTGAAGGCCCGATTGGAAGAAGGTATGGTGGACGAGGTGCGGGCACTGATTGACAGCGGTATCCCGGCAGAAGACCTTATCTACTATGGACTGGAGTATAAATACCTGACGGAATATGTTTTGGGGCGGCTGAGCTACGATGAGATGTTCCGCCAGCTGGAGATAGCCATCCACCAGTTTGCCAAGCGGCAGATGACATGGTTCCGGGGCATGGAGCGCCGGGGCTTCCGGATACACTGGATAGAAGCAACGCTGCCCATGGAGCAGAAAGTGGAAATGATACTGAATATTGAAGAGTGAGATATGGACAATGAAACAAAGTGGGGAGTGCTGTACTGCCCCAAGACAGGAATCGGTAACAAGCAGAAACGCTGGAATAAGATAGAACAGGTGCTGCGTGCCCATCGCGTGAAGTACGATATGGTGCAGAGTGAGACTTCCGAAAGTGTGGAACGGTTGGTCAAGATGCTGATCAGCAACGGTTACAAGACCATCATTATTGTAGGTGGCGACTCGGCACTGAACGATGCCGTGAACTGTCTGATGATGGAGGAACGCAGCGTGCGCGAGAGTATTGCGCTGGGCGTGATTCCCAATGGCGTGATGAATGACTTCGCCCGTTTCTGGGAATTTGACGAGGACAATCTGGAACAGACAGTCAGTTGGCTGGTGAAGCACCGCGTCAGGAAGATAGACCTGGGCTGCGTGCGCTACAACAATGCCAAGGGAGAACGCTGCCACCGCTATTTCCTGAACTGCCTGAACATCGGAATGACTGCCGACATCATGAACCTGCGCCGGCAGACCCGCCGTCTCTTCGGCAGCCGCACCCTGTCGTTTGTATCGTCACTCTTCGTTATGCTGTTCCACCGTATGGAGTATAAGATGAAGCTGCGTATCAACAGCGACGTGATCGACCGTAAGGTCATGACTGTCTGCATCGGTTCGGGACCAGGCTACGGACAGACTCCCAATGCAGTGCCCTATAACGGGATGCTGGATGTCAGTGTGGTCTACCATCCCGAGGTGGTACAACTCATTGAAGGCTTATGGCTGCTTGTGTCTGGACGATTCCTGAACCACCGCAGTGTTCACCCCTTCCGCACACAGGAAATCCATGTGGACGAAGCCAAAAAGGCCATGGTGGGCATTGACGGACGACTGATGAAAACGCCCGTGGGTCCCTTCCGCGTGGATATAGAAGAGGAGGTCATCAGTTTCCTGATACCTGATTAGGTGAAGGGTAAACGCTGGTAACTACTTAATTCACAACGGGAACCCTCACACTCCCCAGCAATACGGGGAATGACAAGTCTGTAGCATAGGAGTCCTCACATGCTTTAAGTATTAGCCTAATTGTTGGTAATTGCTCAGCACGCTTAGGCATAAGTGGTTACTATACTGTTGGGGGAAATCATAAAAACGTGGTTACTATATTGTAGAGGGAAATCATAAAAAACGATAAAAAACGGGAGAGTAGTCTTGCTCTTCCGTTTTTTATTCGTATCTTTGCATCCTAATCAACGTATTATAGCGTGAAAATTAAGGAAGTGTTGAGCGCCCTTGAACGATTCGCGCCCCTGCCACTGCAGGAAAGCTGGGATAACGCTGGCCTGCAAGTTGGACTGACAGAGGCGGAGGTTTCAGGGGCATTATTGTGTCTGGACGTCACTGAGAAGATTGTCGATGAGGCAGTAGCCAAAGGCTGCAACCTCATTGTGAGTCATCACCCGCTGCTGTTCCGTGGGCTGAAGACCATCAGCGACCTTACCGATGTTCAGCGCACGGTGATGAAGGCCATCAAGGCCGGTGTCTGTGTGGTTTCCATGCACACCAATATGGACAATGCCAAGGGTGGCGTGAACTACCGTATCGCCCGGAAACTGGGATTGAAGGACGTAGTCTTCATGGGTCCCCGTCAGGTTGACGGGGTGGAGTGCGGCAGCGGTGTCGTGGGAGAGTTGGAAGAGCCGATGGTGGCCTGCGACTTTGTACTGAAGCTGAAGAAGACCTTCGACGTGGAGTGTGTCATGACCAACGAACTGCTGCAGCGCCCCATTCGTAAGGTTGCCCTCTGTGGCGGTGCCGGCGATTTCCTGCTCGACGATGCCATTGCCCTCGGGGCCGATGCTTTTCTGACGGGTGAGATGCATTATCACCAGTATTTCGGCCATGAGCAGCAGATACAGATCTGCGTCATCGGACACTATCAGAGCGAACAGTTCACCAGTGAGGTGTTCCAGGAGATTATCGGTGAGGAATGCCCGGGAGTACGTACAGAGATAGCAGAGACGAATACCAACCCGATCTGTTATTTTTAATCATGGATATACGTGAATGACAATATAACAAATAAAAGAAAGAATTATGGCAAAGAAAGATCCTACAGACCTGACAGTAGAAGAGAGACTGAAGACGCTCTATCAGCTGCAGACGGCGCTCTCGGGTATTGACGAGAAACGCACATTGAGAGGCGAACTGCCTCAGGAAGTGGACGACCTGGAAGACGAGCTTGAGGGACTCAGAACCCGTGTCCAGCGCATCCAGAACGAGATTGACGAGTTCCAGAAGGCCGTTACCCAGAAGCGTGGCGAGATTATCGACGCCGAGAACAGTGTGGCACGTTATAAGGCACAACTCGACGAGGTGAGGAACAATCGTGAGTACGACACCCTGTCGAAGGAAATAGAGTTCCAGTCACTGGAGATTGAACTGTGCAACAAGAAGATCCGTGAAGCACAGGCCAAGATTGAAGAGAAGAATCAGGAACTGGCAGCTAACCAGTCGGTCATCAGTGAACGCGAGAACGACCTGGATATCAAGAAAGGCGAGCTCGACGAGATTATGGAAGAAACCCGTGCCGAGGAAGAGAAACTGAAGGAGAAGGTGAAGGAACTGGAGTCAAAGATCGACCCACGTCTGCTCTTGTCCTTCAAGCGCATCCGTAAGAATGCACGCAACGGCCTGGGCGTGGTCTATGTGCAGCGCGACGCCTGCGGTGGCTGCTTCAACAAGATTCCGCCCCAGCGCCAGCTCGACATCAAGATGCACAAGAAGGTCATTGTCTGCGAATATTGTGGACGTATCCTCATCGACCCCGAACTGGCTGGCGTGAAGATCGACAAGCCCGCTAACCCCACAGAGAAGAAGACCCGCAAACGCGCCATCCGTAAGACGTCGACTGCATCATCGAAGAAAGCTGCCGATGCCAATGATATGGAATAATTATCCTGTTAGATAGATGGGAGTAGAAAGGGGAGAGCAGTCTCCCGCTTTCGCTCCCATTTTAACTACCTATTATTAACTCCCTTTTTAAAATCAACATTTTACCCAACAAAAAACTATGAATATTACAAGAACTCTTATGAACGTCGCAGTAGCATCAGCAGCCCTGATGACATTGAGTGCCTGCCAGCAGACACAGCGTGAGAATCCCCTCTTGCAGGAAAGTTCACTCCCCTTCGGAGCACCCGACTTCAGCAAGATACAGTATGAGGACTATATGCCAGCCTTCGAAGCTGCCATACAGGAACAGCGTGACAACATCCAGAAGATTGTGGACTGTCCCGATTCTGCCACCTTCGAGAACACCATCCTGGCTTTTGAGGAGAGCGGAAGACTGCTTGACCGCGTCAGCCGTACGTTCTTCGCACTTGTCAGTGCCGACAAGACTCCGGAAATAGCCGAGATCGAGAAGAAAGTGCAGCCATTGCTTACCGACCTTGAAAACGAGATATCGTTCAACAAGAAGCTCTTCGAACGTATACGCAAGGTGTACGACGAGCAGCACGATTCCCTGCAGGGAGAAGACCAGAAACTCCTGGAGGAAACCTATAAGAGCTTTGTACGCATGGGTGCCCTTCTGCCCGACGACAAGATGGAACGGATGAAGGAAATCAACCTGCGTATCTCCGACCTCCAGCAGCAGTGGGGCGATATGCTTCCTAAGGCTACCAACGAAGCCGTTGTATGGGTAGACAGCAAGGAGAAACTGGCTGGTCTGAGTGATGCAGACGTTGACCAGTGTCAGAAAGATGCTGAGAGCCGTGGCGGCAAGGCTCCCTATGCCATTGTCATCATCAACACCACGCAGCAGCCCCTGCTGGCCTCGCTCGACAATCGCGACCTGCGCCGTCAGGTCTACGAGGCATCTATACACCGTGCCGATGGAACAGGACAGTTCAACACTTTCCCCATCGTGACCGAGATTGCCAAGCTGCGCGCTGAGAAGGCAGAGATCATGGGTTACCCCAACTATGCCTCCTATTCGCTGGAGAAGACCATGGCCAAGACGCCTGAGAACGTCTATGCCTTCCTGAAGAGTCTTATCAGCCAGTATACGCCAAAGGCCAATGCCGAGACTAAGGCCATTGAGGACTTTGCCCGCCAGGCCGAGGGCCCTGACTTCCAGCTCCAGCCATACGACCGGTTCTACTACTCAGCCAAGATGAAGAAGCAGCTGCTCAATGTCTCTGACGATGAGGTGAAGCCATACTTCACCGTTGACAGTGTGCTGCAGAACGGTGTGTTCTATGCTGCCAACCGCGTCTATGGCCTTACCTTCAAGGAGCGTACCGACATTCCTATGTACCATCCCGACATGAAGACCTTCGAGGTGATTGACAAGGACGGCAAGACCCTGGCCCTCTTCTGTTGCGACTATTTCCGTCGCCCCACCAAGCGCGGTGGTGCCTGGATGGACGGTTTCCAGAAGCAGAGCCGTCAGTGGGGACAGCAGCCCATCATCTTCAACGTGTGCAACAATGCCAAGGCTCCTGACGGAAAGCCTTCGCTGCTCACATGGGACGAGGTGTGCACCATGTTCCATGAATTCGGCCATGCTTTGCATGGCATGCTGTCCAACTGTCAGTACAACAGTCTCAGCGGCACCAGCGTAGCCCGTGACTTTGTCGAGATGCCATCGCAGTTCAACGAGTCGTTTGCCTCCATACCCGAAGTGTTCGACCACTTCGCACGCCATTGCGATACGGGCCAGCCTATGCCTGTCGACCTGAAGGAGCGTATGCTCAAGAGCATCAACTTCCAGACAGCCTATGCGCTGGGTGAGAACCTGGCTGCCACCTGTGTCGATATGGCTTGGCACATGCTGCCCTCCAAGGATATTCCCACTGCCGACAAGGCCATGGAGTTCGAGACCGAAGCCCTGCGTCAGGTAGGTCTGCTCAATGCACAGATACCTCCCCGCTATAGCACCAGCTACTTCAACCACGTGTGGGGCAGCGGCTATGCTGCAGGTTACTACAGCTATCTGTGGACCGAGGTGCTGGCAGTCAACATTGCCGATGTATTTGCCCAGCGCGGAGCCTTGAAGCCTGAAACAGGTCAGGACATGCGCGACAAGATCCTGAGCCGGGGCAACACGGGTGACCTGATGCAGATGTTCACCGACTTCACAGGTATGAAGCAGCCCGATGCCTCTAGTCTGCTTAAGGCCCGTGGCCTGTAATGCTGACACGATACGAAACCAACAGAAAAGCAAATAGAATGAAACAGAACGGAATCATGCGCGTCGGTATTGTCGGCGCAGGATGGATTGCCGAAAAAGCTGCCATCACCCTTAACGGTCTCCAGGAGTGCGAGTGCTATGCCATAGCCTCGCGCTCACTGGAGAAAGCTCAGGCATTTGCCCGCCAGTGGCATTTCACCAAGGCTTACGGCTCGTATGCCGAGTTGATAGCCGATGAAAACGTTGACCTGGTCTATGTGGCTACTCCCCATTCCCATCACTTTGATGTGACAAAAGAAGCCCTTCAGGCAGGAAAACCCTGCTTGGTGGAAAAAGCGTTTATGGCCAACCTCCGCCAGTCGAAGGAGATTGTCAGTCTGGCCCGTGAACGTCAGGTGTTCCTGGCAGAAGCTATCTGGACACGCTACCAGCCTGCTGTCGGTATGGTCAGGGAACTCATCAGCAGCGGACGTATAGGTACGCCGCGCCTCGTCACTGCAACGCTCGGTTATTCCATGGGTGACAAACCACGTATCATGCGGCCTGACCTCTGCGGCGGAGCCTTGCTTGACCTTGGAGTCTATGCCCTGAATTTCGTCCGGATGTTCTTCCCTGCATCCATCGTCAGCATGGAGAGCCAGTGCGTGAAGTCTGCGACGGGCATGGACCTGACCAATGCCATCAGTCTGGTGCTGGAAGACGGCCTTCTCTGCAACCTTCAGTCGAGTGCCTCCTGTGTGGGTGATAACATCGGCGTCATTTCCGGTACCGATGGTAACCTGATTATCGACAACATCAACAATCCGCAGAAGATCACCGTCAACGGTCCCGACCGTACGTTCGTGGAAGATATTCACGTGCCTCGTCAGATTACCGGCTACGAGTATCAGTTCCTTGCCTGCCGTCAGGCACTCATAGACGGTATTCTGGAGCCGCATGAAATGCCTCATGCCGAAACCCTGTTCGTCATGGAACTGATGGACACACTTCGCCAGAAGTGGGGTGTACGCTATCCGATGGATAGTGAGTAGAAGACGGTTATTTCCTTACGATGACACTGCCGCTGGCCTGATGTGTGGCCAGGATCAACACCTCGGCTATCTGTACGTGTTCTGGTGCGTTGGCGGCAAAGACGGCCACGTCGGCAATGTCGTCGCCTGTCAGCGGCTTGATACCTTTATATACGTTGGCAGCGCGGTCTGTGTCGCCGTGGAAGCGTATGTTGCTGAAGTTGGTCTCTACCAGTCCCGGCTTCAGGTTGGTCACACGGACGGCAGTGTCGGCCACGTCAATGCGTAGCCCGTCAGAGAGGGCTTTCACTGCAGCCTTGGTGGCACAATAAACGTTTCCTCCTGCATAGGCAGCATCGCCGGCCACCGACCCAACATTGATGATGTGGCCGCTGTTGCGCTCTATCATCTGGGGCACAATGAGCCGCGTCATGGTGAGCAGTCCCTTGACGTTGGTGTCGATCATTGTCTCCCATTCATCAAGATTCCCTTCATATTCGGGTTCGAGTCCTAAAGCCAGTCCGGCATTGTTCACGAGAACGTCAATCTGCTGCCATTCCGTCGGCAGACTCGCTACAGCCTGGCTGGCTGCTTCACGGTCTCTTACGTCGAAGGGTAGTGCATAGGTCTCTGTGCCTTGGGCAGCCAGTTCCTGGCAGATGGCCTGAAGCTTTTCAAGGTTTCTGCCGTTGAGGATGAGCCTGTCGCCGTTGGCAGCGAACTTACGTGCGCAGCCAAGGCCGATGCCACTGGTTGCACCTGTAATGAAAACGGTCTTTTTCATACGTTTCTGCTGTTTAGTTTTCTATGGGTGTATTCTTGAGTTTCTCGAGTGCACGGCACAGCTGGTCAGGGCAGGATGTGCCCTTGGTGCCGCATCTTATGCCGTCGAGCTTTCTGACGACGTCGTCAATCTTCTGGCCGCGCACCAGTTGGCTGATGCCCTGCAGGTTGCCGTTGCAGCCGCCTAAGAAGAATACCTGCTGTATGATGTCGTTCTCGTCGGCAGTGACGTCAATCATGACGGAGCAGGTGCCGCTGGTCTGATATTGTATATGTTTTGTCTTCATTATTCTTTTCTTTTTTTAAAATGAGGGCTGGCAATCGCCAGCCCTCAACCAACACAAAAACTAAACTAGACTTAACTAAAGCTTATTTGGGAATTTCACAATCCCCAGAATAGCGTTGCAAAGATAGTATTATATTTTGAAACACCCAAGTGTTTTGAGTTTTTTTTTCATGAAAAGGCTTTTTTTTTATAATTTTACGGATTTATTTAACAAATAATGGTCTAAAACCACCATTGCAGCCATTGCTTCTACCACGGGAACAGCCCTTGGCAAAACACACGGATCGTGACGTCCTCGTGGGGTCACTGTGGTCTTATTGCCTTCCATGTCTACTGTCTGTTGTGGACGCAGCAGTGTGGCTACGGGTTTGAACGCCACACGGAAATAGATGTCCTGACCATTGGAGATACCGCCCTGTATGCCGCCGCTGTGGTTGGTCTTTGTAGATAGTGAGGAGTTTTCGCTGACGAACACATCGTTCTGTTCCGACCCTCTGGCAGTGACACCGCTGAACCCTTCGCCGTATTCAAAGCCCTTGACGGCGTTGATGCCAAGCATGGCGGCTCCCAGTTCGGCATGGAACTTGCTGAACTCCGGTTCTCCCAATCCAGTGGGACACCCCTTGATGACACAGGTGATGATGCCGCCTATGGTGTCGCCTTCGGCCTTCACCTGTTCTATCAGCTGTTCCATCTGCCTGGCCTTCTCCTGGTCGGGGCATCGTACGGCGTTCTGTTCCGTCAGGTCCAGATTGTAGAGGCGATAGTCGCGTTCCAGGGCAATGTCGCCCACCTGCGAGGTATAGGCCTGCACACTGATGCCCAACTGGCGCAGTGCCAGCTTGGCCAGTGCACCACCCACACATCGGCTGATGGTGATGCGGGCTGATGAGCGTCCGCCCCCACGGTGGTCGCGGAGCTCATACTTATTATAATAGGTATAGTCGGCGTGTGACGGACGGAACACCGTACGCAGGTTCTCATAGTCCTGCGAGTGCTGGTTCTGGTTGCGCACGATGAACCCGATGGGGCAGCCCGTGGAGCGCCCCTCGAACACGCCGCTGAGCAGCTCCACCTGGTCGGCTTCCTGCCGCGAGGTGGTGATTCTGCTCTGTCCGGGACGCCGGCGGTTCAGCTCCTGCTGAATGAAGGCGGTGTCTATCTCTATGCCGGCGGGCATACCGTCGACCACACCTCCTATGGCTTCACCGTGGCTCTCGCCAAAGGTTGTCAGTGTGAACAGATGACCAAACGTATTTCTCATATCTCACGTTCTACAGTCCACATATCAGTGGCAGTGTCCGCATCCGCATCCGTCACCGTGCTGATGGTTGCAGTCGCCCTCATGATGCTCATGGTGGCAATCGCTGCAGTTGCACCCGCAGCCTTCGCCGCTGAGCATGTTCAGCATGTTCTGAATCTCCTGAAGGGTGGCCTCGCGGTTCTCCAGGACAATTCCTGTGAAGTTCAGGGTCTTGCCAGCCAGGGGATGATTGGTGTCGATGGTCACACCGTCGGCATCAACGTTTACCACCTTGGCCATGAAATGGCGGTCGTCCTCGTCTTTCAGTGTAATAACAGCTCCGGGATATATGTTCTCATGGTCGAAGTGGCCGTTGATACTGAAAGTCTCACGTTTCAATGTATGAACGCCTTCGGGTTCATACTGACCGAAGCATTCCTCGGGCGACAGGATAAAGTCAAAAGGTGTGTCCTTCTCCACCTCCATCAGTCTGTTCTCGAAACTTTCCAGTGCAATACCAAAACCGCTGACAAACTGGAACGGGTGTTCCCTCGAGGTCTGTTCTTCCAGCGTCTTTTCTCCATTCTCGTTCACCGTATACAGCTGGTAGTGTACGGAGAGGAATTTGTTCTGTGGCTTATCCATTAAATGTTATGTTTATATGATTGTTGTTTTTGAGAGTGCAAAGGTACGAAAAATTCAATGAAGTGAAAACAAAATGAATGTATTTATTTCATCGGACGTGATAAATTCATCAATAGACGAGCTAAAAGCATCGTTTTTGGACGTGCCGACTGTGTAAGACATCCGTATGACACCTGACATCCTCTGGTATCATACTAAAGGTCCTCTTGTATCATACTAAAGGTCCTCTAGTATCATACTAAAGGTCCTCTAGTATCATACTAAAGGTCCTCTAGTATCATACTAAAATCTATCTTGTGTCTTATTATTAAGGTGAGTAGGTTGAACAATCCCCCAGTTTTTACCAATAATCACCACAGAAAATAGCGTTATTCTTTGGGGCTTATTGTACATAACCTAACTTGTTTGTCGTACCTAACTATTTTTTGGAGTTTCAGACATAACCATTGTGGTGTCTTCAACCTAACCTGATTTTTAATATTTGATTTCTTGAAAATGACAGAGACGGATGAGTTATGAATATCCGTCTCTGTGCTTAACACGTTATCTCACGACAACGAATTTAATAACTTTGTCATTTCTGTTGTGAAAGTTTAACATTTATCATAACTGACAGATTTATAGGTATTTGAAACACTAACCATACTGATTTTCTTGTCAAAATTCTGAAATCCTTACAAAATTCAGCAAACTACTTTTTCTTGCAGAGTTATTTATAGCAATAATCACGTTTAACAAGTTAAAAAGTAAGAGTTATGAACACAAAGTTTTTATTGGATTTCAAGTCCGAAAGAGAATTTCTAAAGCACTTCTCAACCGAAAGAAGATGCGTTAAGTATCTGGAGCAGAAAATCTACAATGGCAGGGTAAAGCCACTGGGATAAGAAAGTGAAGAATAGCCAAGGTAGGAGTTTTAAGGACAAGACACCCGTGCTTGGAATACTCCAGCGAGGCACTGGTGTGATTTGTAAAGTACTGAAAGATACAACCTCAAAATCTCTGAATGCGCCCATCCTTAGAGCAGTTAGCAAGCATGCTAAAGCCGTTTATTCTGACGAGTGGAGTGGCTACAAGACTATCCACAAAGTCTTCAATCATTATGTAGTTGACCACGGTCGCAAAATCTATGCTGTAGGTGATATTCACACAAATACTATTGAGGCATTTTTGTCAAACTATTGTAAGCGTGCCCTTATGGGAACTTATAGCAAGGTGGCTAAGAAACACTTGCAATTATACTTTGATGAATTCTCATTCCGTTACAACAACCGCAGGTACAACGGTGTGAATAGATTTGAGGTGGCTATGTGCCAATGTTTAGTCTAATTGAAATACAAACTGCAATTTTTTCTATGATTTCGCATAAAATCGCCTAACTTTTCGTACCTTTGCACAGACGATTGTGTCTCACCCTCGTTAGAATCGCCAAATTTCAAATAAGGGTCTATATGGAGGCACGGACGGCAGTTCATACCAGTGGACTGCCCATCTGTGCATATAGACGAGTGTTTGGCGATACTCTACGAGGTGTGACGGATGGAGCAGTCCACCTTTCGTTGTATAGTATTAACTCGTAAAAATATCGCCATTATGTACACTTTAGAAGAAATCAATCAAGCGGCATCAGCCAAAGCGTGGAAAATCTTTTGGGTCTGGTTACTGGTATTCGGTATTCCAGTAGGTTTCCTGAACTATAAAGCAATATCTTATGGTGACCCTCCATTGTTCATGCTCGACTTATTTCTAATCTTTGGCGCTGGGATAATGTCTTGGGTTGCGTATGCTAACGAAAGAAAGAAACTGAATAATGAGAACGCAGAAGAAGAACGACAGCAGCGTGAAGAACATTACCGCAAGATGGAAGAACTCTTAGAAAAGATGTCGAAAGACAAGGAAACCACATGATTACCACACTACAAGCAATGCTACGTGCTTAATACAATTCAGATAGTAACTTATACGCTCACTTATAAAACTCATCGTTATGCGCAATTATTCGATTACAAACTTAGAGCAAAGCAAAAGGCTCTTTTATGCAGGTCTGAAATTCCGAACCGCTGATTATATCGTTGATTCTACATTCTCCAAGGTCGAAAGCGTTATGAACGTTATCGAAAAACCGATTAGGATTGAAGCACCATCGGACTTGAAGAAAGCAGAAACAAGTAAATATATGTCCGTTGCATGGTCTCTTGGTAAACTCATTCACATGCTACCAGATAGTATTCCATCGGCTTATGATGAAAACAATAATGAGGTTGCCAATGGTGAACCCATAGACTTCAATCTTGTCATAGGTCGTAACTCTATTCGTTACGTTTCGGATAATGGCGTATGCCGTTTAAGTGCTTTGGGTGCTTGTCTGCTTGATGCTGCGGTAGATATGACAGAGAAAATACTAAAAGAAAGTTATTATCTGTACGATGACGATGGAGAAGATGAATGGTACGATGAATAATATAAGAACCAAAAGGAAATGAGGATTGCTAAAACTATCCTCATTTTTCTTTTTCTCTAATCGCCATTTGACAAAACATACTGACAAATTGGCAAGATATTCTGACATCAACACTTCGGCATAGAATTTGCGAAATCGCATTAGAGCCTAAAGGCTTTCACAAGCCTTTGAGTCCGATAGGATTGTGACGGGGAACACTAATCTTTGCCTGTTAACCAGAAGATAGCAGAGTACCTCTCTGTATAAAAGGAGGATAACACGTTTAATCATAAAATTTTGAGACAAAATGGCAGAACGAAATACAAGTAAGTATGAGTTGACCAGGGGTAACAAAGTTGTTTATGTCGGTATCACTGAAGACCCTGCTGGCAGAGAAGCACAGCACCGCCAAGATAAGGACTTCGACAAAATGAGGATTGTCGGTGCAAAGTCCACTCGAAGCGGTGCTGAGCAGTGGGAGACGGAAAGGATACATACCTATATGAAAAATCATGGAGGTAATACACCTGAATACAACAAGAACACTTCTGGCAAGTGATTTGTTATACCGTCCAGTCAAATAGTGTTGGGAGCACTATTCTGACTCTTTCCAAGCGACTGGCGTTTTAGGCTCTGCGGCAGTCGCTTTTTATTATAACGTTGTCATCTACTATTTATTGTCTTTAGTCAGCATAAGTTCACGGATATATTGCTGAAACTCTCTCTGCGTTGAAAACTTGCTTTCGTCAAACTTAACGTTTGCAAGCCGTTCAAACTGACGGATAGTATTCATTCCTACAATTTGGAATTTAATGTTTTGCTGAGAATCTAATGATAATAGTTTCCCCTCTTTCTTTTTACTCCTTATCAATATAGATAGCAGTTTACGGATGATACCTATTGAAAATCTCTTTTTATTGCTTTCCACTTCTTTATCGACAATGGGAAATAGATTGATAAAGTCATCTTTGTCCTCCAAATCAAAAAGTTCAGAAAATAGCGGATTACTATTTTGTTCACCTCTAATCTCCATTTGGCAACCATTATCGGTCTCTACTTGCTCTATAATAATCTGAGTTCTTCGCATAGTTCTTTTTTTCTATTGTAACAATGATATAAATATGTGATATTTTATAGTTGTGGCTTTTCATACCTAATTGTCAAAAATCGGTTTGATTTATATACCATGATTTCCCATAAAAATGTAGTCACGACTGTGGGTGTCATGACTACAAAATTTCTTGGTAAGTTTGGAGAAATAGTTTTTATATTGCGGAATGCCTTTATTTATCGTGGTTTGCGGAGATTTTTGGGTGATTGTTATACTTTGTCACCATTATTAATAAGGTATATAATATCATATAGAGAATGGCCATTGTCATGCAAAAAGGGACAATTTGTGTGTGTAAAATACCGAAGATGTATTAAAAATCCGTTTTCCCCGTCATTATTTGACCTTTGTCAACAAAAGGGCTGTTTGCGCACACAATACGATGGAAAATATTGCCAGTTTGAAAAATCGCCGTAACTTTGCACCCGAAAACGAGAGCGAAAGCACTCGAAAAAGGATAACATACACAAACTAACAAAGTAGGGGAGCAACGGACTGACACATCCGCCCCGAGTAAAGAAAAGAAAGGAAAATGAAAATGAAAAGATTGTTTTTGATGACGATTGCAATGCTTAGCATGACTATGGCATTTGCAGAGAATGAGGAAGTAAAGAACGTTAACAACGTTGAGGCCTACGACATGACAGTCAACATGCGCAAACTGGGTGAGGCACTCTCGCTGACTGCCGACCAGATGGAGGCTGTTCAGGACATTCACCACACCTTCAACGCTGAGATGCAGTTCGCTGCCCAGCTGAATAAGGATGAACGTGATGCCATGGTGAAGCAGGCCGTCAAGAAGGATGTGAAGTATATGCACTACATCCTCAACGACAAGCAGTACCGCAGGTATCTGTTGCTGCTGAACACCACGCTCAACAACCGTGGCCTGAACGTAGAGTAAGAGTAAAGAACGTTAGTAAAAAAGAATTTGAGAGAGGGATGCGCCAAGGACGCATCCCCTTTTTTGTACGCTGTTCCCCAGTTTCTCCCTACAAAACCTCGACCTAACATCTACCCGTCATCTACCATTCGTCTGTACAGAAGGAGCCTCGGGGTTCGGTATATCCAGGCACATAGCGAGCTGCGCGATGCGGTGAATGTCCGTCTCGGCACCCCCTTTTTGGGGGTGGACTATGACTCTGCTCACTGTTGTGAACTGGTGTCTTGTGGATGGGAAGTGAGTATGTCCATGTATCTGTCGTAAGTGATATGCCTGCCACCCATGGACTTGAAGAGTGGGGTCTCGAACTGGCAGTCTATGAAGTGACCGCCGATGGTTTCCATTGCCTTTGCCAGATGGATCAGCGCCAGTTTCGAGGCATTGGGAACCTGCGAGAACATGCTTTCGCCGAAAAAGGCCCTGCGCAGGGTGACTCCATAGAGACCTCCTACAAGCCTTCTTCCCTGGGCGTTCACTGATGGCGAGTCCGGACGAGGCTTGTCTGCATCCTGCCTTTCCCATACTTCTACGCTTGTGGCATAGCCAAGCCGGTGCAGGCGGGTGAATGCCTCGATGATATTCGGTCCGAGCCATGCACCGCTCTCCTCGTTGCGTCCCTGTGCAGTGGCGCATCCACGTATGACACCGTCAAAGTCCTGGTTGACAGTCACTTCATACTTGCGCTGCCTGATGAGTTGGCGCATGGAGTGGCTGACGTGGATTTCATGCGGGAAAATGACGTAGCGGTCGAGTGGACAATACCAATGAGGCTCACGCTCCATCTGGAAGGCATACCAGGGGAAGAATCCGTTGCTATAGGCCAGCAGCAGACGCTCAACGGACAAGTCGCCACCAATGGCCACCAGCCCGTCGTCCTCTCCCCATCGTGGATTGGGGAACCACAAGTCGTCGTCTAATTGCCAAACCATGGGTTAATTGATGATTGAAAGCCGGGAATTGCAGGTTCCTATGGTGACGGTGCCGCCCTGCTTCAGACTACCGAAAAGTATCTCGCGCATGAGCAGCGGTTTCAGCTGCTGCGATATCACCCTGTCCATCTCTCTGGCTCCGTACTCAGCCGTAAAGCCTTCTTTCAGCAGATGGTCGAAGGCTTCGGGGGTGAGTGTCATCTTCACCTGTCTGACTTCGAGCTTGGCATCCAGTTCGCGTAGTTTTTTCTTCAGGATCAGTGTAGCCATCTCCTTGTCCATGTCACGGAACACCACTGCTCCCGACAGCCTGTTGAGGAACTCGGGCTTGAAGGTTCTCTTCACCTGCTTCATCATGGCTTCGCCACGGCTCACACTGCTGTTGAAACCGATGCTGCCTTGTGATGCGAACTGAGCTCCGGCATTGGAGGTCATGATGAGGATCACATTGCGGAAATCGGCTTTGCGCCCTTTGTTGTCAGTCAGACGGGCATAGTCCATCACCTGCAACAGTATGTTGTAGATGTCCTGATGTGCCTTTTCTATCTCGTCGAGCAGCAACACACTGTTGGGGGTCTTGCGTATGGCATCGGTCAGCAGTCCGCCGTCCTCATAGCCCACATAGCCTGCAGGCGAGCCAATGAGCTTTGCAACAGTGTGTTTCTCAGTATATTCGCTCATGTCGAAGCGTATCAGCTCGATGCCCAGTTCCTTGGCCAGCACCCGTGCCACCTCGGTTTTGCCCACTCCCGTGGGACCGACGAACAGCAGCGAGGCCAAGGGCTTGTTGTCGTCAAGCAGGCCGGCACGTGACATCTGCACGGCCTCTACTACCTGCCTGATGGCTTCGTCCTGCCCATAGATCTGTGAGATCATGCGGCCCGACAGGGTCTCTAGCTGCTCATAGTCGTGTTCTTCGGCCATCGACAGCGCATCCACCTTGCAGGTCTTCGACAGGACATCGGCAATGTCGGCTTTGGTAACAGCAGCGGTGCATGCCGGCTTCTCTCTCGTTGTTCCCGATGCCTCACTTTCCTTGGCTGCTCCGGCTTCGTCTATCAGGTCAATGGCTTTGTCGGGCAGGTAACGGTCGTTGATGTATTTGGCACTGGCTTCCACGGCAAACGAAATGGCATCGTCGTCATATTTCACCATGTGGAACTCCTCATACCTCGGTTGCAGCTGCTTCAGGATGTGTTTGGCTTCGTCTACGGTCGGCTCGCCGATGTCTATCTGCTGGAACCTGCGGATCAGCCCTTTAGAACGTGAGAAGTGTCGGTTGTACTCCTCGTAGGTGGTGGAGCCGATGAAGCGTATGGTGCCTGATTCCAGGTAGGGCTTCAGCATGTTTGATGCATCCAGTGCACTGTCGCTCGTGGCGCCGGCTCCTACCAGCGTATGTATCTCGTCAATATACACAATGTTGTTGCCGCCCTCCGACTGAATACCCTCCATAATCTGCTTGATGCGGTTCTCGAAGTCGCCCCGGAACTGTGTTCCGGCCACGAGTGTACCCATGTCGAGCTGGTAGATCCTGCTTCCTTTCAGCCGCTGGGGTACCTTTTGCTCCTCGATGAGTCGTGCCAGCCCCCAGACAAGTGCTGTCTTGCCCACACCCGGTTCACCTACGTGCAGCGGATTGTTCTTGTCACGCCGGCACAGCACCTGAATGGTGCGTTTCAGTTCCTGTTCCCTGCCAATCAGGGGGTTCTGGTGCTGGTAGAGGTCGTTCATGCAGGTCACCAGCCGTTTCCATGAGGCCTTGTTGTCAGCCGGTTCCTCCTTTTCCTGCAGAGAGTCGTCGAAATCGTAGAAATTGATCATCTGGCTCAGGAAGTTCGCTTCCTTGCCGTAGAGACTGTCTTTCAGCAGGTAGGCAGCCCACGAGTCTTCGAGTGCAAGAATGCCTCTTGTCAGGTGTGGAATGTCCAAAGCCTCGGCACTGCTCGATACCACGGTCTGGACAGCCAGCTCTAACACTTTTGACAACTGTTCTGACACTTCTGGCTCATATTCTGTTCCTTCGGGAATGGTCTCAACGCTTTCCAGATACTCCTTGATGCGGACTTCCAGCTGGTAGGGACTATAGAAGATGTTCAACGCAGCATTGAAGTTGAATTCTCCTATCAGTTCCAGCAGCAGGTGCTCGGGCATGATGAACTCATGCCTATAGCTCTTGCAGCATTCTAGAGCCTTGTTCAGTATCTTCGAGGCACGTTCTGTTTGTTTTATCTCTGACATAATGTTTGCTTCTCTTGATGTTTCACATAGAGTCCCTGGCTTTTCGGTCAGTCGCTGACTTCCGGTTCTACGGTCAGTCTGAGCGGATATCCCTTCTCGCGTGCCATGTTGGTGGCCTTACGCGTCTTCGACATGGCAATGTCGTAGCTGTAGATACCCACCACTGCCTTGTCCGAGTGGTGTACCTGCAGCATCAGTGCATTGGCATCTTCCTCGCTCTTCAGGAATACTTGCATGAGTATCATCACTACAAACTCCATTGTTGTGAAGTCATCGTTGTGGATGATTACCTTGTATCGTCGCGGCTCTCTCAGGTTTGTGTGTTGCCGTTCTCTTATTTGTGACTGTTCCTTTGCCATATGTATAATGATAATTGGCGGCAAATTTAGCAAATTCTTTCCGATAATCAATCTAAAAACGATAAAAAATGCCGATAGCGCTTAAAAATGTCAATTGTCGGTTGTCAATTATCAATTAATTGTCGTACCTTTGTGCCATGATTTACCGGTTATTGGTGTGCTGTGTCTTAGCACTAAGCTCTTGCCCTGTCTTCTCCCAACAAGAGAAGATGTCAGCGTTTATCCGTCAGTTGGCCTCACGCCAGCACTCATCTCCTTCCTCCAAAGTCTTTCCTCCTACTTCCAGGGTCAATGCACCCCGAGGCTCGTCGGCTGCCGAGAGCGAGGTGTGTGCCTTCGTTCGTATCGAGGGTGGACAGCCGGAGCGTGTGCTGTCCGAGAACGGCTGTCGAAGCCTGGCCCATTGGGGCGACATTCATATTGCCATGATTCCGCTTTCCTCAATCGACAGGTTGGCAGCACAGCCAGCCGTGAGCCGCATTGAGGCACGTCGGTCCTGCCACCTGCTCATGGACACGACGGCCCTTTGTGTCAATGCACTGCCGGTCTACGAAGGCAACCATCTGCAGCAGGCCTATACTGGCCGGGGGGTGGTGATGGGGGTGATGGACATAGGCTTTGACCTCACCCATCCTAATTTCTATAGTGCCGACCTCAGCGACTATCGCATACGCCGGTTCTGGGACCAGCTGGACCTGGCACGCAACGATACGCTGCCTGTGGGCGGTGACTATGACGGTGCCGATGCCATTCTTGCCTATGCCCACTCTCGCGACGGCCTGGACCAGACTCACGGCACCCATACCTTGGGAATAGCTGCCGGCAGCGGCTATGATTCTCCCTATAGAGGCATGGCCTTCGAGAGCGACATCTGTCTGGTGGCCAATGCCACTACCGAGGATATAGCCCTCATCGACAGTACAGAGCTCTATAAGTACACTTCGGCTACCGATGCCCTGGGCTTCAAGTATATTTTCGACTATGCCCAGTCTGTTGGACAGCCCTGTGTCATCTCGTTCAGTGAGGGAGGACCTCAGGGATTCTCAGACGAAGAACGTCTGTTCTACGAGGTGCTCGACTCTCTCACCGGCCCGGGACGCATCCTCGTGGCTGCTGCAGGCAATTCCGGCGATGACGACTACTACGTGCAGAAGCCTGTAGGCAAGGAGCTGGCCGGGACCTACATTTTCGATTTCGACAAGGACGCGTCCTTTGCTGCCCGTGGCGATTCACCTTACACCGTGCGTGTGGTGGCCTATATGGAAGACGAGGAGCCCGATACACTTCTCATCCACCCCTTCTCTGATGCATTGGCGCCCGACACCATTATCCATGTATTTCCTAGGGATGTCACCCTCAAAGCCCTCTGCTACCGTTCTTTCTACAACCCCCAGGATATGGCAGTGGAGGTGGGTCTGAGTGGACCTGACAGCTGGAAAGCATTGGACTGGATTGGAATGAAGCCTGAGTTCTCTATTGAGGTGATAGGCGAGGATGCCGAAGTCGAGCTGTTGCTCCAGGACGGTTACTTCTTGGGTGGTGTGAACTACGACGTTGTCCATGAGGATGCAGAGCCGTCACATAGCATCCACTCTCCCGGCGCAGCTCCATCGGTCATCTGTGTCGGAGCCTCCTCCCATCGTACGGCCATCCGCAACTATGAGGGGGCTTGGCGCATCTTTGATATGGGTACCAATGGCAGGCGTGCCGACTTCTCATCGGTAGGTCCCACATTTGACGGCCGCATCAAGCCCGATGTGATGGCTCCCGGTACTAACATCATCTCTTCCTACAGCAGTTTCTACTGTGAGACACATCCCAATGCATCGGACATAGCTTCCAACGTAAGCCTGTTCGACTTCAACGGACGCTCTTACGCATGGAACAGCAATGCCGGCACGTCCATGGCTACCCCCGTTGTGGCAGGTGCCATAGCCCTTTGGCTGCAGGCCAAGCCCGACCTCTCGCCCCAGCAGGCACTCGATGTCATCAGCCGTACTGCACGCCATTATACAGACTCTCTGGCCTATCCCAACAACTATTACGGCTACGGCGAGATTGATGTATACGAAGGTCTGCTAGCTGTGCTTGAATTGGATGTGGTTGACGGTATCAGCCACCATCATCCTGCCAGTGCGCGTATCTCGGTTGCGTCAGACCGCCAGCTGGTTGTCAGTCAGTGTAAGGAGCCAGTCACTGTACGTATCTTCAACCTCAAGGGTCAGTCGGTTCTCACCTTGCCTCTCAACATAGGTGAAGACGGACGGGGCAGTTTCTCGCTTCAGAGTCTTCCGGCAGGGGTCTATGTGGTCCAGCTCAACGGCTCGCCTGCAGTCACCGGTTCCACCCTTGTCCGTCTTTAGTCATTCCATATACCACAATTTATGCGCATAGATATCATCACCGTACTGCCCGAAATGATAGAGGGCTTTGTCCACGAGAGCATACTGGCCCGTGCCGAGAAGAAAGGGCTGGCAGAAATACATCTTCACAACCTGCGTGACTATACACTTGACAAATGGCGTCGCGTAGACGACTATCCCTATGGCGGTTCCGCCGGAATGGTGATGCAGTGTGAACCTATAGACCGTTGCATCACGGCGCTCAAGGCAGAACGCGACTACGATGAGGTAATCTTCACCTCGCCCGATGGGGAGCGGTTCGACCAGCATATGGCCAACGAACTGTCGCTGATGGGGAACCTCATTATCCTGGCAGGCCACTACAAGGGCATAGACCAGCGCATACGCGACCACCTCATCACCCGTGAAATCTCCATTGGCGACTTCGTGCTGACAGGAGGCGAACTGGTGGCGGCAATGATTGCCGATGCGGTAGTACGTGTCGTTCCCGGCGTTATAGGCGATGAGCAAAGTGCACTGAGCGACTGCTTCCAGGACGACCTCCTGGCTGCACCCATCTACACCCGTCCTGCCGACTACAAAGGATGGAAAGTGCCTGAGATACTGCTCAGCGGCAATGAAGCCAAGATCCGTAACTGGGAACTGGAACAGGCCTTGGAACGCACACGAAGGCTGCGTCCCGACCTGCTTGATTGAAGGTCGTATGGCCTGCTGCTTGCATGGCCGGACCATAGACAACAAAGACAATGATTATATGATTAACACAATAGCAATGGAAACCCAAACAGTATGAAAAAACAACTAATGATGATGATGCTCGCAGCAGCCCCTTTGGTGCTGCAAGCCGAGCAAGTGACTGTCCAGACCAAGAGCATGACTTTGGTGCTCAACGTAGAAGAGGGCAACCAGCCCCAGTATCAGTATTTTGGTGCCAAACTGTCGGAGACTGACCTGCAGCATCTGCAACAGCCCCGCAACGGACGCATGGATGCCTATCCTGCCTACGGCATGAACTGCCCGGCTGAGGCTGCCCTGGCCATGCGTCATGCCGACGGCAACCTGTCGACCCAGCTCGTGAGTACCGGTGTGAGCCGTGAGGACGGTGTGGTGCGTATTCACATGAAAGACCCCGTCTATCCTGTCACAGTGGATCTGTGTTACAAGGCTTACCAGGAAGTGGACATGATTGAGACATGGACGGAAATTACCAGTCAGGAGAAGCCGCAGGTCACCCTGACGCAGTTTGCCAGCTGCTGCCTGCCCATCCGCCGCGGCAATGTGTGGATGAGCCATTTCTACGGCTCATGGGCCAACGAGGCGAGACTGTGCGAGGAACCGGTGCTGCCGGGCGAGAAGGTGATCAAGAACAAGGACGGTTCCCGCAATTCCCATACTGACCATGCCGAGATGATGTTCTCACTCGACGGAAAGGCTCGGGAACTGTCGGGCGACGTAATCGGTGTGGCATTGTGCTATTCAGGCAACTATCAGCTGAAGGTGGAAACCGACGATACAGAGTATCACTACTTCCTGGCTGGCATCAACCCTGACAACTCGGAGTATCACCTGAAGCGCGGAGAGACATTCGTCACTCCTAAAGTGGCTTTCTCGTTCTCTAAAGAGGGGCTGAGCGGAGTGTCGCGTAACTTCCACAACTGGGGACGTACCTACATGCTGGCTCATGGCAACAGGATACGTAAGATCCTGCTGAACTCATGGGAGGGTGTATACTTTGACATCAACCAGCAGGGTATGGACCAGATGATGGCCGACATTGCCAAAATGGGGGGTGAACTGTTTGTGATGGACGACGGATGGTTTGGCGTGAAGTATCCCCGCAAGAACGACTCCTCATCGCTGGGCGACTGGGAGGTGGACCGCCAGAAGCTGCCCGATGGCATTGAGGGCCTGCTGCGCGATGCAAAGAAAAACCACGTGAAGTTCGGCATCTGGATAGAGCCTGAGATGACCAACAGCGTGAGTGAACTCTACGAGCAGCACCCCGACTGGATAGTGAAAGCACCCAAGCGCGATGCTGTGAAAGGGCGTGGCGGCACACAGCTGATACTCGACCTGAGCAATCCCAAGGTGCAGGACTTTGTTGTGGGTGTGGTGGATAATCTGATGAGCAAATATCCTGAGATAAACTACATCAAGTGGGATGCCAACATGCCCATCCTGAACCATGGCTCGCAGTACCTGACCATGAACGACCAGAGTCACCTCTATATAGCCTATCATCGTGGATTTGAGAAGGTGTGCCAGCGTGTACGTGAGAAATATCCTGACCTGACCATCCAGGCCTGTGCCAGCGGTGGCGGACGCGCCAATTGGGGCGTACTGCCTTGGTTCGACGAGTTCTGGGTATCAGACAATACCGATGCACTGCAGCGCATCTACATGCAGTGGGGCACCAGCTACTTCTTCCCCGCCATTGCCATGGCCAGCCACATCTCTGCCACTCCCAACCACACGGTGTTCCGCACCACGTCGCTGAAATATCGCATCGATGTGGCCATGAGCGGACGACTCGGTATGGAGATACAGCCCAAGAACATGACTGACGAGGAGAAGGCGCTCTGTCGCAAGGCCATCAAGGAGTACAAGGACATCAGACCTGTAGTGCAGTTTGGAAACCTCTACCGCCTGGTGTCGCCTTACGACAAGCTGGGACTGGCATCGCTGATGTATGTCAACGACGACAAGAGCCGTTCGGTGTTCTTCTGGTGGAAGACGGAATCATTCCAGAACGAGCACTTGCCACGAGTGAAGATGGCCGGACTCGATGCCAAGAAACTATATAAGGTACACGAGTTGAACCGCATTGACCTCCAACCTATGGACATTGAGGGCAAGGTCTTCACGGGTGCCTACTTGATGAACCACGGTCTGGAGATGCCTTATCGCAATGAGCCTGAGTGGAACAAGAAGACCGACTGGAGCAGCCGTGTGCTGCTGCTGGAAGAAAGCGGAATGTAAATAATATGATCCGCCCCAGTAGTAGTGTTCTACTGGGGCGGATCACATTTTTACTTCATTACAACCTTACGACCATTTACGCATTTAAGAAGTTCAAATTCTTATTGGCTATATATTGTTTGATCTTATCAATCAGCTGGCGGGTGGGATCAATTTTATCTTCTGCCTCTTTCTGCTGGATGTCAATGGAGCAATTGTAGTCACCATCTTCACGAAGGGTCTGCAGTTGAGAATAGAGACGACCTTCTTCACTGGTGAAAAGACCAGTCTTCACATAATAAAGACTGAATCTATTGATGGCTCCACGATGAGTTCCCACCTCATGCCCGTCATTGATGAGCAAAGCACTCACGGCGTGGAATAAGGCATAATAGAGTCGATTGGCCACCATTCCCCAGAGACCATTCTGCTGTTGGATGTCCATCTCTTTCAGAGTTTTGTCCACTCTCTCAAGTTCCAATGTGACGAGGATTCGTCTGTCTTCTTCTTTAAGACTCATATAGTATCTTCTTGTCTTCTTCGACGTTAAAATAGAACAGGGAATGAGGACCGTTATGCCACATATCTTTGGTAAACGTCCGCGCACTGATGTCTTCCTCAAGATCCCATCCTTTTTGTACAAAAGGAAATGCGTAGTTGTCCCAGTCATGGATGTCGCGTTCTGGTTTGTCAAGCAGTATGAGTAAGTCCCAGTCAGAGTCCTCGTGATAGTCGCCACGAGCCCTTGAGCCATACAGGTAGAGACTGCTTCCCTTGGGCAGCACTTGGCGCGCTACCTGTTTAATGCTGTCTATAACCTTGTTTGCTTCCATCTCTCTAACATCATTTCTACGCTTGCAAAGATAAGGATTATTTTCGAAATGACAAAGAAATTATTTAAAAAGATGCTCAATAGAGTTTCTTCCCTCCATAAAACTCTTAAACACTTAACTAGACAGGCCGCGAGGCCTCTCGCCATCGGTGTTAAAAAAAGAGGATGTGCCTATTTTGACACACCCTCAATTGTCTATGGATAGTCCGCTCAATGGGGACACTATCTATTGCTGAATGGCTTTGCTGATGAATTCGGCCATGTGGCGTGCTCCCTTGTCGTTGGGGTGGATCATGTCGGCTGTCATCTCCTTCTTGTCTGTGAGTACGGGGTGCAGGTCTATGACTTCCAGCTTGTTCTTCTTGGCTATCTGACGTATGGCTGGAATGACACCGTTGACAATCACCGAGTCGGTAATGCCCCACTTGTCCTCAAAGGCCTTGATAGGTGTGCAGAGATAGATGGTGGGCTTCGAGGGCAGTGCCTTCAGCGTGTCAACCATAGCCTGAAGGTCAGAGGCAAACTCGCTGCCGTGGGCATTCCAGTTGTAGTCCTTGGAATCGTTGGTTCCCAGTTTGATGACAACGATGTTGGGCAGGAAAGCCTGCGCGTCGCGCCAGGCCCGTTCGCGGACGTAGGGAATGTCGCCATTACGAAGCAGGGTACGCGCACTCACACCGAAGTTCTTCACCCAGTAACCGTCGCCTAACAGCCGTTGCAGCTGTGCCGGATAACCCAGCTGAGAGGACATTTCAATGCCCATTCCCTCAGTGATGCTGTTGCCGATGCAGGCCACACGTACGGCGTTCTGCCGAGGTGACTTGAGGTCTTGCAGCCAGGTGGCCAGGTCGCCTAGCATCTGCCAGTGGTACTTGTAGGTGGGACGGAATCCAAAGCCGTGTCCGCCGGTGGGGTAGACATGAAGTGCACATTCCGTGCCTTGGTTTCGCATGGCCGAATAGTAGGCTATGCCGTTGGTCACAGGCGGCACGGCACGGTCGTCGTTGGCCAGCAGGATAATGGCTGGCGGTGTCTCGTGACAGCGGACGGCGTTCTGGTTGGAATACTTCCTCACCAGCTCCTTGTTGGTCTTGTCCTTGCCTAAGAATCCGTTGACAGAGCCGCTATGGGTCTCGATTTCGTTCATGGAGATGACAGGATAGAACAGGATGCTGAAGTCTGGACGACAGTCAAACTCGCTGTGGGTGGACACGGTGCTGGCCAGGTGTCCGCCAGCCGAGAAGCCCATGATACCTACATCGTGGGGATTGATGGCCCAGGCCTGTGCCGAGTCGCGGACGGTGCGTATAGCCTGCTGGGCATCACTCATGGGTATAGTGCGGTCGCCTCCGGGCATGCGGTAAGTCAATACGAAGAATGCTATACCCTGACGGTTGAACCATTCCGCCCAGTCGTGGCCTTCGTTCTGCATGGAGAGATGGCTGTAGCCGCCGCCAGGACAGTCCACGATGGCACGGCCAGTAGGCTGCGAGGGCAGGTAGCCCTCTATCTTGGCCTTGCCGTCAGGGGTCACGTTCACGGTGAGTTTACGGGCTGTCTGTGCCTGTGCTGTGAGCACAAACACACTGAGGAGTGTCAATAATGCTGTCTTTTTCATTAGCTTTTACTTTCAATCAACATAAAAATCCCCCACCTATTCTGGCAGGGAATTTTTAGTATAGGGATGATTTATTGATTATTGTTCTGAGGTTTTGCAATGAACCATTCAACAGGAACCTTTACACGCTCGTTCTTCCAAAGGGTTAAGACAGGCACAGCAACAATCTTCGGGGCCTCACCTGCCTCCGGGAACGGGATAGTAAGCACACCTTCTTTGTTTTCACCTCTGTTCTCAACAGACACAGAAATGTTGTTCGCAACGGCATCATAACCTATAGGATTAAACTCGCCCAGGACGTAGTAGGGGTTGTAACCAGGCTGGGTGTTGATCATATCGGTAGTTTTGATTGTTTTGACATCACTCTTACTCCATACTTTCTGGCCTGCAATCATGATGTCGAAGTCGAGAGTACCACCTGCTGCGCGGACAACACCCAAGTTAGGCAGAGTCTCCTCTTGGGTTTCAGAGGGCTCGGTGTCATTTACGTTATTATAGCGATAGGTGATTTTCTTTCTGTCATACATAATATCAAACACCACGTCGTTGAAGTCGAAGTCATCGGTCTCACCGAGGTCTTCCATGAGGTAGCGTTTTGTCTTCTGCTCTATAACCTCATCCACACGCTCTGTCGGAGGTACGGGATTTCCGTAAACCATGAACACCAGGTCCTCAAAGTCTTTGTCGCCTGTCTTAGCGTCCTCACAGCCGATGATAGTGGCCGTATAGCCCTCAGGCAATCCATCGGGCACTGGGACATTATCCTGCAAATCAATCATCCATTGGTCGACAGAGGAATTGATGATGGGATGATTAGCTTCATCGAGGGGATTGGCATAAAATTTCTGGCATTGGTCATAACCCTCAGTCCACACTCTCAGGGAGAAAGACATAGACTTGCCTACGGGCAGATTGGTGAAAGTGTAGGTGGGAGCCTTCACCTCGTATGGACCTTTTTTTGAATCCATACCATCCTGGCCAATACCTACACTTTGGTAATCATTCGTTCCGACCTTTCTGAATTTGAGGTCTTCACCCTTCGACCAGATCTTATGTTCGCCGACACCATCTACAGTCATCCACAACTCCCAGTAGTAACTGGCACAGCCCTGGTAGATGGGCACGATGGTGAAGTCGTTTCGAATAACCATCTTAAATTTTCTACCCTTATCAGAGTTGTTTTTTCCTTTCGGCAGTTTTTCAGCCATGTATTCGCTGATCTCCTTCTGGATATCCATGGTTCCTTTCGTAAAGGTGAAATCAGCAGTTTCTAAAGATGCAGCGGTACGGGTAATGCTGCTTGAGGAAACCAGACTGTAAGTGGGCGTATTCGTTGAAAAGTCCCAAGTCTGATTCGGATCAATCTTGCCATACCTCTTTTCGAAGTTAGCTGCGTAGATTGCGTTCTGCTGTTTAATAGCAGCTTCTTCATCGAAGAGGTCTTCGTTAGAAGAGCAAGCTGTGAAAGCGATACCCATTATGGCTATGCTTCCCATCAATAATAACTTCTTAGTAATCATAATTTTTATTGTTAATTAATACATCTAGTTTTCGCTGCAAAGTTACAAAGAATTATTGTTCTATTAAATAGGCTTTTAGTTAAAAAAAGTTTAATTGCCTGTATCTTTGACTGCAGAAGTCTAAGAAAAGTTGTTTTAAACATTACAATACCGTTTAAAATAGAATATGGCGTTTTCTATGGGCTACCTTCCGATGCCACCCTATACGTACCAGCAGGTACGAAAGCAAAGTACGAGGCAACAGAGGGTTGGAATAGATTCAAGAATATCGTGGAGATGTAAGAATGTATTTCGTCGACAGATAGAATCGTAATCACGGTATGATTACTCACTAATGTTTTCCGCCTTTTGAAGCATCCCTGTTACAGATGGGATTTCAAAAGGCGGAAAACTATAGTTAATCATACAACTATCTCAAGTGGTCGCTTTCTAATCAAGAATTTGAGAGATTTTGTCGAAGACCCACTGACCGTAAGGGAGGTAATTTGATAATTTGAGAATTATGTCGAATTGGTATATATCCCAAAAAGGATCTTAAGCTAATTCGCTTAGGCACTGAACCTCGTTCACTCCCGTTCTCTCCTCGGTTCACAAGGGATGTAAACGGCAGAGAGAACGTAAGCGGATAACAGAGAGTGGCAAGGTGAACTGGCCTTTAGGTCGACCAATGCCTCTGCAGAGTCATTCAATTCCAAGATGAAAGGACTTAGAGCACAAGTACATGGAGTTAGCGACCTGCCGTTCTTCATGTTCCGCTGCATATTATATGGTGAATGAGCAGTAACTCTTCCGCGACATTTATTATCAGGCACGGATGACGCGAAATATTGCGGATATAAAACACGAAAGTACGAAAAAAAACCGTAAAATGATGGCTATTTGGAAAAAAAGTTGTACCTTTGCAGCCGATTTCGGAAAAACCGAGGCATTCGAAGACGTGAAACGCCCTGTGATTAAGGCTGATAAGCGTTGGAAGGATGTTAATGATCAAACAACATTTTAATCACATCAAAAAAATCATGTACTTAGACAAAGCTAAGAAAGAAGAGATTTTCGGCCAGTATGGCAAGTCTACCAACGACACAGGTTCACCCGAGGCACAGATTGCCCTGTTCACCTATCGCATCAAGCACCTGACGGAGCACCTGAAGCAGAACCACAAGGACAATGTTACTGCCCGTTCGCTGACCATGATGGTAGGTAAGCGTCGTAAGCTGCTGAAGTATCTCTATGTAAACGACATCAACCGCTACCGTGCAATCATCAAGGCTCTCGGCCTGCGTAAGTAATCGGTTAATAAGTCAAAAAAAGAATAAAGGCTGCGCATTGGTAATCAGTGCGCAGCCTTTTTCAGATGCTGATGGCTAAGGGCCGGAACAGGGGCAAGCTTTTACTTACCGATGTGCCTTACGGGCTTTTCGGTCGCTGCGGTGCTGTCGTCATCGTTGGCTGTACGGGTGCGTGCCCAGTAGCGGTCGTCGTACCAGCTGTCGTAGCCCCAGTGGTCGTAGTAGCTCCAGTTAGGTGAGGAAATGTGGATGAGGTCGAACTTCACATCGTTCTCGCCGTCCTGAAGCCATCCACGGAAGTGGTCGTTGTTCAGCCGGTAGTCGCGGATGCGTACCGTTGTACCCTCTTCGCGGAACCAGATGACAATGTCGCCGAAGTCCACGCGCCAGGTGATATGGTTGGCCACGTAGTCCCAGGGTGCACCGGAATAGAAGTCTACCCAGTAACCGTCGCCTGAGCTGTAGGTGTAAGGATCGCGCAGGAAGGTGATCTCCGTGCGTGTGGCATCATAGATGCGTCCGTTCCAGCTGGAGTACACTTCCATGTCGCCTCTCCAGGTTCCCTCAAGGGTGTATGCGATTTCATCATCATCATCCCAATCACAGGAAACGAACAATGCGGGAACGACTGCTGCGAGGAGCAGTACCATCAGGGTGGTGTATAACTTCTTCATAACTGTATCTTTTTTAATAGTTAATAATCAAGTTTTCTGGTGCAAAGATACACTTTTTTTTTCATCCCTACAAGAGGGAAACGCATAAATCGTCATAGGGAAACCCCTAAAGTGCCGACGGGGAATGGTGCAACGCACAATTCCCCGTCGGTAAAATCTGTTTTTTAGGCTTTTTCTTAGAATCTTCCCGGTCCTCCGAAGCCGCCGCCACCGAAGCCGCCACCTCCGAAGCCACCTCCGAAGCCGCCACCGCGATTGCCGCCACGATTGTTACCGCCGCGATTGTTACCGCCGCCAGGCATCGGGCCACCGAAACCGCCCTGTCCGCGTCCGCCGCGTCCGCCACCGAAGCCTCCGAATCCGAACATTCCGCCGCCGCCGAAGACGTTCAGACGATAGCTTGCACGGAACATCACGTAGCTGTTGATGGCATTGTACTCATTGTCGGTACGTGACATGTCGTTGATCATAGTCGTGAAGTTGGACTGCTGGCCTAAGATGTCGTAGAACTGGAGTGAGAGTGTGAGCGGCTTGCCTCGCAGCAGGCTGTGGGAGATCTGTGCATTCCACAGGAGCTCGTTGGTATTCATGGTCTCATCGCTATAGCCTCTGCGGCTGTTCATGCTCAGATCTGTGGTCACCTGAGTGCCCCAAGGCAACTGCAGGGTAGAGTTGAAACCGTAGGCGTAGGTCCAAGTGTCGAGGTTCGACTGCGGCTGCTTCTCATTGCGGGTGGAATTGTAGTTCACCGAACCGTTGACCTCTACTTCCAGCCAGTCGTTGCGGAAGCCGAGTCCTGCACGTCCACCGATGATGTTGGATTTGGTGACATTCTTCACGGCTTGCCTGTTCTGGTCTACATAACCCACGCGGTGGTTGTAGTTGTCGTTCACCGAGACGTTGTAATTGAAGTATCCCATAGAGTCGATGGCCGAGCTGAACATGATGTTGGCACCTGCATTCCAGTTGCCGTTGATGTTCTCAGGCTTGGTCTCTCTTCCACCATTGTCGAAATAGGTAACCTTGTTAGAGATGCTGTTAGCCGTTGTCGAGAAGTTGGCGTTGGCATTGATGAAGCGCTGGCGATTCATGATGTAGTTGTTGAAGCGCAGGTTGAAGCGCTGGGTGAACGAAGGCTTCAAGTTAGGATTACCTCTGGTTTTGCTCATGGGGTTGGTATCGTCGTTGATATCGAGCAGCTGCTCAATGGAAGGCTGGCTGGTGGTGCCGCGATAGTCGAAGCGCAGCTGGCCCTGCTGTGAGAAACGCCAGTTGATTCTGGCCGTCGGGCTCCAGTTGGTCACCGAACGGTTCACTACGGTGTCAACGCCTAAGTAGCGCTGCGTGTATTCCGAAGTCTGGGGGACGATCTGCACACCTACATTGAAATCGTAGGTGTTGCGAATGAAGCGCAGCATAATCTCACCAGTGTGAATGTAGTTGGAGTAGGCAGAGTAGCGGCTCTGGTCCTTGCTGTAATACTCATCGTCGTGAGTTGGAGTATAGCCTTCGCTTATCAGGTTGAAGTAGTTGCTCCACTTACGGTAAGTATTCGGAACGCCGTTGAAATCATAACCCTTGGTAGGATCGGACAGAAGGGGGCTTGAGTAGTCGAAGGTAGAACGGTCGCTCTCGTTGTAGCGATACTGGAAAGTATAGCTGAACTGCAGGAAGGTGGCGTAGGCTATAGGCTCGCTGTAAGTGGCGCGGGCACTGTAGTCATACGACGTGGTAGGCGACAGGTTGTAACGGTTAGCCTGGTACTCTGTCAGATTTTTCACGCCATTGTATTCGCCCGTCTTGCCTTGGAAGAACTTTGTCTGGTTGCTTGTCAACTGCTTGCTCTCGTTGTCGCTGTAGTTACCTGTCAGCTGTATGGTGATGTTACGTCCCTTGCCGTTCAGCAGTCGGTTTACCTGCAGCGTACCGCCCAGACGTTTGTTGTCACTATAGGTGAGCGATTTGTTGTTGCTGCTGTTGGTGATGATTTCGCTCAGGTCGCCACCGTTCTTCACAATCTCGGACATGATGGCTGCGTTGAGCTGATAGTTGACGATGTCATACGGGTCGGCGTTGAATGTTGCCGACGTATTGTCGCTGCGTCCGTCGTTACTGCCGAAGCTCCAGTTGGGGCGGAAGGCAATGTTCCACAGCGTGTCGGGTGTCCACTCCACACGTCCCTGTACGCTCCAGTTGTTGGAACGCGAGAAACTCTGGTTGATAGAGCTTGAGAACTGCTTCTTTGTGGGGTCAGCCGTGTAATTCTCGACAAAGCGGCGTGACCAGGAGTCACCGTCACGATGGTTGTAGTTCACACTGGCCTGTGCAATGATGAGGTTGGGCTTCTCGTAGTTGAAGTTCACCATTCCGGTCTTGGCAGCATTCAGGCCGCCACCGCCCATGCCTCCCATGCCGCCTCCGCCACCGAAGCCGCCCATGCCACCGAACCGACGGCCGCCGCCGCCGCCCATGCCCATGTCGTTGGTATTGTTGGCATTGAGCATACCCATGATGCGGTAGTCGTCACGCATATACATACCAAAGAGACGACCGGAATAGCGGTCTTTTGTACCGGCACCCAGGTCGGCGTTCATGATGGTACCACGGTTCATTCCGGCGCGGACACCGAAGTCGAGCACCGTCTGCTCGTTGCCGTCGTCTATACCTGTGATACGGGCCAGGTCGCTCTTCTCGTCATATGCGCGTACCTTTTCTATAATATAAGTGGGCAGGTTCTTCAGCGCTGTCTTCGCATCGCCGAATTCCTTGCCGTCCACTTTGATCTTTGATACCTGCTTACCATTGATGGTGATGTTGCCGTCATCGTCGAGCTCTGCGCCTGGCATACGCTTCACCAGTTCCTCTACGACGGAGCCCTCTGGAGTGCGATAGGCGTCAGCATTGAAAATCAGAGTGTCGCCTTTCGACTGCACCTTTGCTACATGGGCTGTGGCAGTCACGCCTTTCAGCATGATGGCATCGGGCTTGAGGGTAATGGTACCTACCTGTTGGGGCTTGCCGCTAACGGTGATGCGCTGGGTGTGGGGTTTGTAGCCGACAAATGTCACTTTCATGATGTAGGTTCCGTCCTTCGGTGCTGTCATTTGGAATTGGCCGTTCATGTTGGTCAAGGCATTCGTCACTACCGAAGAGTCAGTGTTTAAAAGGGCTACTGTGGCCTGAATGACGGCTTCGTTCAAATCTCCGTCCATTACTTTTCCTGAAATTGTGCGTTGTGCAAGAACTGAGAGGGTCGCCATCATTGCGACCGTCATGAATAGTAATCTTTTCATTTTGATTGATTTTTTATTTCCATTCTGGGTTTTTGACGCATCGCAGCCCAAAACGTTTAATCCATTGCCCGATTTTTTTTCACAATTATCTGTTTATTTTCTCCTCTTGACTGAAGAACGCACTCGATGATCATCCTTTTACTGTTCTATCTTGCTTGAGTTCCGGGAATTGTTTGCAAAGTATCCGCAACGTGTGACTTCTACCGACCCTTCTTTGCAAAGTATGACACTATCGGTGCTTTAGTATGACACTATCGGCCCTTTAGTATGACACTATCGGTGCTTTAGTATGATACTATCGGCCCTTTAGTATGATACCAACGCGCCTTTAGTATCATACTATCGACCTTTTCGTATTACGATCCCAATTCACGTTTGCAGCAAAAAGCAAACTCAGGCGCTTCGCGGAGGCCTTGCAAAGATCTTTCGAAACTTCTACTATCTTATATGATCCGGCAGGGGTGTTGCTGGCAGAATAAAATATTTTTTGAAAAAAACGGAGAAAAGTTTGGTGGTATGAAAAAATAGTCGTACCTTTGCACCGCGTTTGAGAGATAACCCCACGGTGAAGGCTTACGAAGCATCTTTTGGAAGGATGGGTGAGTGGCTGAAACCAGCAGTTTGCTAAACTGCCGTACGGGTTCCCGTACCGGGGGTTCGAATCCCCCTCCTTCCGCAGGGGTGACTCTTGAAGACGCTTCCTGGTCGGTTCATCTAACGGTTAGGATACAAGATTCTCAATCTTGGCATAAGGGTTCGATTCCCTTACCGACTACCATCCAAGTTACGTCAACGCCCCTTTTCAGGGCGTTTTTTTGTTTTGGTTAGCCAGATTTCATGAAGAAGCATTCTGTGAAGTGAACAGACAAGATAAAAACGATGAGCAATATGTATTGGGTTCTTGTTTATTTCTTATTCGTCATTGTCTATGTGGTTATTTCTACATATAGGAAAAAAGCAGAGATAGAATCTCACAATTGGAATACTGACGAAAAAAATGTTGATGAAAAACTCAAAAGCATGATGCAAGAACTGGCTTGCTGTCACACTACCTTTTATGATTCGACCGATCCTGTCAAGATAGAAAAAGCCTATAAAGAGGCATGCGAACGAGGAGAAAAAGAGGGATTCTTTCCTGTGCTTCTTGTATTGGAAGACATTTTCATGGTCAACATTTTAAACCAGCTTGGAGTTAGGAATGGCAAGGAAGAGGTAGACTTGGGAAAAGTACGAGCGCATCGTCAAGAACTGATGCATTCGACGGAAAATGGCAGAGTTTGGTTGGGTTTACGACTTCGTGAGTTGAAGAATGGCTTAAAGAAAGAACACCCCGATTTCTATAAAACTGATGTGCTGGGTGAGTATGTGGCAAATGGTATTGGCAACACGTCTTTCAATGGTATCGTCAATGGCGAGACTGGGCGAACACTTCCGCTGCTTCTGGCCGAAGTACCGGTAAAACAACCTTGGCAGATATTGGCGTGGTTTCCTATTGGAGGATGGGGTAATTGTCCTAAAGCAGAACACCTCGTCAGTGTTGCCAAGCATTGGTATGAAGCATTTGGAGCCGTCCCTGCTGTCATAAGCGAAGACATCATTGAGTTTGCAGTCCCCAAGCCCGTCAGTGATGAGGAAAGCCTTTCTTTGGCCAAAGAGCATTATGCTTTCTGCCCAGATATTGTTGACCAAAATCTCGGGACGATCAATGCATTGGCCGATGTATTGAGAAAGTCCACGGTTTGGTTCTTTTGGTGGGAATGACCATTGGGGACAACTAAGAAGGGGGGGATAGCCTGATGAAAACAGCTAAAATAGCCCCGCAAGTCATTGACCTGCGGGGCTTTGTCTGCTATCTGCCCATATGTCAGTGTTGGCAGAGCTATTGTTTCCTATTGGAGTGTGGTCTGTTACCGTGATTCCAGTTGCCTGGGTTTCCGAAGCCCATACCAGGTCCCTGGAAGCGTCTCATTCCTTCGCCCCAATTCCTCAGTTTCTGCCGGTGGAACCGGTCTTCGGCCTTGATGGCATCATAGAGCTTGGAGGCGGGTACAATGCTGAGCAGGCGGTTGTGATAGGTCTGCTGTATGCGTTTCAGCTCGAGCTCTATCTCGTCGCGTTGCCGGATGGCTTTTTCGCAGCCTTTTTCATCGGAAGGCTTCTGTCGCCCTAATTGCTGCTGTCGTCCGAAGAGTGCGCGTTGTTTCTTCTGCATCTCATGGTAGACGGGGAAGAACTTGGCTGCTTCCTGTGGTGTAAGACCAGCTTCCTTGGTGATGAACTGCTGCAGTTCTTTCTCAAACTGTTCGGGTGAGAACTGTTGTGCCTGTTGTGGCTGCTGCGGCCAGTTTCTCTTCTGTGCCTGAACCGAAACAAAGCTCAGCTGTGTGAAGAGGATGGTCAATAGAACTACGCGTCTCATAGTGGTATTATTCTTTTTCTTTCTGTTTTATTCACTGTATAACGCTGCATAGATGTCATGATTGTCCATCATGGCGTAGTTCATTGCCTCATCAATGTAACTATCAGAGTAGACAGCTGCAGGGGTTGCTTCCGAGAACTGCTGCGGCTGCGGCGCTTCCTGCTCCTGGAAGAGGAAGTAGGCAGATACTGTGAACACGGCGATGACTGCCGAGGCGGCAGCGTACATCCACATTCTTACTACTGGCTTTCGTTGAAGCCTGATGGCAGTGCTTTGCTCTGGCAACTTCGCCATGAGATCCTGCGTGAAGTTGTCGAAGTATCCGTCGGGTACCTTAAAGGCGTTGCGGGGACTGCCTAACCGTTGATTGAGATATTCTTCGTTTGTCATACTATATGGACGTTATTCGTTTCAAAAGGTTTAATCGCGTGCCTTAAAAAATTCAGTAATCTTTTTCACTGCTATGTGGTAGGAGGCTTTGAGTGCTCCTTCGCTGGTGCCGAGCAGCTGGCTGATGTCGCTGTATTTCATGTCTTCGAAGTATCGCAACTCGAATACTGTGCGCTGTACGTCGGGCAGCCGTGAGATGGCTTCGTGAAGCATGGCCTCGGTCTCGTCTCCGTCGAAGTATTCGTCGGCCATGAGCTGGTTGGCTATGCCGGTGTCTACATCGTCGGTGCTGAGTGCGTTCTTCTGCCGGCGCAGGAAGTCGAGGCTCTCGTTGATGGCTATGCGTGATAGCCAAGTGATGAGCTTGGAGTCGCCCTTGAACGTGTCGAGTGCCTGCCAGGCTTTGATGAGTGAGTTCTGGAGCACGTCGTTGGCATCCTCATGGGCGAGTACGATGCGGCGTACCTGCCAATAGAGCTGTTCACTGTAAAGGCGTACCACCTGTTCGAAGGCCCTGCGCTGGGTCTTCGGATTCATCAGTTGTTCTATGAGCAGCTTGTCGTCGGTAATCATTGCCTTGTCTTTATTGCATATATGTCTTCAGTGCCCGTTCCAGTGCCTTGTCGTAACCATATACGTCGGGGTAGGTCTGCAGGTGTCCGTTGGCAGGGTCGGGGTAGACTGTATAATAAGTAATATAAATAGGTACGCGAGGCTTGATGCCTATCCAGTCGATGAGGCGTGGATGGCTGGGACGGTCTTCGCGTTCCATGTATTCTTTTCCACGATCTGTCTCGGGGGGCAGCCCCATTGAGATGCGCAGCTTGTCCATCTGCCACTCGTCAGGATTGTTCGTCAGGAACTTAGCCAGTTCGAAGGGGTGCTGTACGCGTACGCATCCATGACTTACTCCTCGGTTGTCGTGTCCGAAGAATGCACGTGTGGACGTGTCGTGGAGGAACACCGAGAAATTGTTTGGGAAACGGAAGATGATGCGTCCCAGCGAGTTTCCGGGGCCTCCCTGCTGTGCCACCCTGTAGGCTCCAGAGAGCAGTTGGTCGCGGGTGACTTCAGCAGCTGACAGTCGGTTGCCCGACTTTTTGTCGGATATGTAGTAGCCGTGCCGGCTGAAGTAGGATGGGTCTCCGGCGTGTCGGGCTATGTCGTTCTGTATAATGCTCATGGGTATCACCCAGTCTGGGTTGACGTTCATGTGGGTGAAATAGCTGTTGAGCAGTGGTGTCTTGGTCTTCAAGGCTCCGCAGCCCACACGCATGTCGATGACGGTGTCAGGACTGACGCCCCACAGGTGGAATGCAGCCACGTTGACTATCACGTATTTCTCCCTGGATCCGGGCTTTTGCTGCCGCCAGCGTCTGCGCTCCATGTTGCAGAGCAGCCTGTTGCGGCTGGTGGCATCGGCTGTGGGCAGCATGCTCTTCAGACGCTGGTAGAGTGTGTCGCGGGGCTGTATCTCGCGCAGGAAAGCTCCCAGGCTGTCTTTTCTCACCTTCCACAGCAGTTGCTGGTAGGTGTCTCTTGCTGCATGATCCATATCAACGTCGAAGAGCCGCTGGTAGTCGAGCACGTTACCCAGGGTGTCGGTGCGGCTGGGCTCCAGATGATTGAAGAGGTAGGTGGGGTTGACGAATCCGTAGCGTTGTCCTAAGGCGTAGCGCAGGTAGGCTTTTGTCAGGTTGTACTCCAGCCGTGCTGCCACCTGACTGATACTGTTGTCTGTATCGAAATCCAGGTTTTGCAGTCGGCGCAGGTCTGCGTCTATCTGCTCCATCCTGAAGGAGCGTGGCGTGAATCCCATATCGGGCACGGTGGCATTGAGTACGCTGAGCAGGGTATCGGCCCAATGGCTGGCTCCCTGACGGTTCACCCACACCTTAGCACCGCCGTGTCTGTAGTAGTCGCGTGTACGGAAGTCGGCAGTAGCAGAGTCTTTGTCCTGTTTACAAAGATGCTCTAAACTCTCGTCTATCAACTGAGAATTCAGAGCATATTCATCAGCCTTCCACTTGGCGAAGGCATCTATAGAAAGGTTTTTGTTCGGATTGGCTGATTTCTCATCGCATGAACCGAGCAAAAGCAAAAGGACAATCGCTGCTGCTGATGCTAACGGATGGAAACCTTTCTGACCACCTTTCCTACTTTCAGTATGTAGCAACCTTTCGGAATATTAAGTTCTATGCGCTGTGCGGGGCTGTCGATGGCAATGGTCTTGACGACCTTGCCTGTGAGCGACACAACCTCTAAGGTCTGTCCCTGGGCGCCGGTAATGCTGACCGTCTGCTGATCTATCTGGATGGTAATCTGCTCCTCCCCCTGCTCTGCGGCCGGTGCTTCCAGACTGGAGGCAAATGCCACGACAGGGGCCATTGTCATCAGCGGGAGGGTCAGTGCAAATATGAGTAGTCTTTTCTGCATAAGCTATTGGAACTATATAATTCGTGGCAAATTTACTAATTTCTCTTGAAACTACCAAACTTTTTCCGAAGAAATTGCATTTTTGGGGTATTTTCACACGTCAAACACGCTCAGTTCGTTGGCCAAAACGGTGTTGGGGAACACTTCTTTGGCTTCGTCCAGGAGTATATTCTCGTCATTGTAGCGTGAGGAATAGTGCCCCAGGATGAGCTGGCGTACACCTGCGTCACGTGCCACGAGAGCAGCCTGACGGGCAGTGGAGTGATAGTATTTCTCGGCCTTCTGGAGATTGTCTTCCCCATAGGTGCTCTCATGATAGAGAGTGGTTACTCCGCTGAGCTGCTTGTATAGTTGTGGCAGGTATCGGGTGTCGCTGCAGTAGGCATAGCTGCGTGGCGGCTCGGCTGCTGTCACCAGACGGCTGTTTTCTACCACTGTTCCGTCTTCTGTGGTCCAGTCTGCTCCGTTCTTGATGTTCTGTATCTGTGAGGTGGGAATCTGGTAGAAGTCGATCATCTCGCGCCTGATGTGGGGCAAACCAGGTTTTTCGCGGAAGAGGAACCCGCATGTGGGCAGCCTGTGGCTCAGGGGTATGGTCTCCACTGTCAGCGAACGGTCTTCGAATACCACCTGCTGCTGTGTGGCGTCCAGTGGATGGAACACCACTTCATAGTCCAGGTCGCGGCAGAAGGCGTTCTGCTGCTGCAGGAGCAAGGGCTCGAGTGCCGGGTCTGCATGTACGTGTAGGGTGGCAGTACGTCCCAGGAGTCCGAAGGTGGATATCATGCCGATGAGTCCGAAGCAGTGGTCGCCGTGAAGGTGGGAAATGAACACATGCCCCACCTTGTTGAAGTGTACGTGGCAGCGTCGTAGCTGCATCTGGGTACCTTCGCCGCAGTCCACCATAAACAGCTTGCCCCTTACCTCCACCAGTTGGGCGGAGGCATAGTGGCGTAGTGTGGGCAGTGCGCTGCCGCATCCAAGAATGTGTACTCTGAACGGCTCCACTTAGATCTTGAAGTCATCGAACGACGACTCCTCCAGCTTGATGTTATTGTTGATTTTGCGTTCCTGCTGTCGGCTGTATTCAAACACCTCTTCACCGTCCAGGAAGTCACGCTTGCCGTCACTGTTGGCGTTGGGCAGTACGTAGGTGAGCGAGTCGGCTGTCAGTTTGGTGATGTCGTAGAGGTATATTTCCTCTTCGTCGCCGCCACCGTCACGCTGTGAGAAAATCTCCAGTTTGCCGTTGAAGATGCGCCAGGTCTTGTAGATGACGCTGCTTTGCTCGATGCTTTCGGCTATGCCGCCTTCCTTGATGGCGATACCCATTTCCGACGAGCCGTCGATGGGGTTGGGCATAACCCAGTTGCCCAGCAGTGTTGACAGGTTGATGACGAGTTTGGCAGCGTGGTTGTTCTTCAGCATCACAGCCATCCGATCGCCCACTGCATATCCGCCGAACACCTGTTTGTTGTTCTTAGCTTCGGCCAAACTGAGCATCAGTGTGTCGCCCATGTCGGTCAGCAGTTCAAGGGAGTTCATAGCTGATCCATCGCCACAGATGCCGTAGACAGTGCTGTCACGATTGATGTTCGACACGTAGGTAGTGTCCTGCTCATAGTTCTGCTGCTGTTGCTGCTTGCCGCCGCAACTGGTAATGGTCAGTGCTACTGCGGCTACCATTCCGATAATTTCCAGTCTTTTCATCATTATCTTCAGTTTAAGTTTTTTCCAATTCTTTAGCTTCGTTCCACAGTGCGTCCATCTCTTCGAGGGTCATGTCCTTCAGAGGGCGTCCGGCACGGATGCTGTGTTCCTCGATGTAGTTGAAACGTCTGATGAACTTCTGGTTGGTCATTTCCAAAGCGTTGTCGGGATTCAGCTTGTAGAGCCGTGCTGCATTGACCACAGCGAAAAGCAGGTCTCCCAGCTCCTGGGTAGAGCGCTGCTGGTCACCGCGTTCCAGCTCAGCCTCCAGTTCATCCATTTCCTCGCGTACCTTTTTCCACACGTCGCGCCGGTCTTCCCAATCGAAACCCACATTACGGGCCTTGTCCTGAATGCGGTAGGCCTTGATGAGCGAGGGTAGGGCAGCGGGCACGCCCGACAGCACCGTTTTGTTGCCGTCTTTCTCGCGCAGCTTGATCTGCTCCCAGTTCTCCAGCACCTGTTCCTGTGTCTTCGCATCAGCAAACTCGCGCTGCTCCGTCTGCTCTTCACCGTAGGGCAGGGGTTTGGGCTCTGGCGCTCCTACCTGCGAGGGATGGTAGATGTGAGGGTGACGGAATATCAGTTTGTCGGTCAGTTTGTTGCACACGTCGGAAATGTCGAACTGATTTTTCTCCTGTCCTATTTTGGCATAGAAGCACACGTGCAGCAGCACGTCGCCCAGCTCCTTGCAGATTTCATGCACGTCGTCCTTCACCAGGGCGTCGCACAGTTCGTAGGTCTCCTCAATGGTATTGGGGCGCAACGAATCGTTGGTCTGCTTCTTGTCCCACGGACATTTCTCGCGGAGCTGATCGAGCACGTCGAGCATTCGCCCGAAGGCTTTCATTTGTTCTTCTCTTGTATGCATCTTTTCAATAATTCGGGGCAAAGGTACGAAAAATAATGTAAACTGCCAAAAGCTATCGGCTGTTTTAATGAATATGTTTTTTCCCGTTCCTAATGTAAAGCCCCTTGGTGTGGCCGTTATACTGTCGCCCGCTCAGGCTGTAGGTTGTCTGCTGGGCATTCCCGGCAGGCTTTATGTCAGCATCTGTGGCCTTCACGCCGACAGGGTCGTAGGGACGGACATAGAGCACCCCCTTTGACAGCAGTTCGCTGGTGTCCCATGCCTGGGTGGATGACGGCTGTGCAGGCTCTATCTGCGAAAAGCCCTGACCGCTGACCTTTCCGTTGAACACCTGTATGGCAGTATTGTCGGCAAAGGTGGTGCCCATCATGGCATCGTTGAGCCGCAGGATGGCCCCCTCCTCCAGTTTCAGCCCACCGCTGAAGGTGAGTCCTTTGTCGGTAGCGAGTGTGTCACCTACCCAGAGCATTGCGCCGCTCTTGATGGTTACGGCACCGGCTATGGTACCCTTGCCGCCCAGTGCTGCTCCGGCATTGACGGTGACGGCACCCGTTCCCGTGTGCTTGCCGTTGACGATGAGGAGTCCGTCGTTGACGGTGGTGGTTCCTTTATAGTCGTTGGTGCCAGTAAGACGCCAGAGGCCTGTTCCCGTCTTGGTGATGCTGACGGTGCCCGAGTGTCCGCTGCCGCTGCACGACCAGTTGTTGATGCTCCCCCGGAAAGTCTCGTCGGTATTGGCAGAACCTACTGTCCACTTGCATGTAAAACCGTCGGTCTGTTTGCTGGAGCCGTTGATGTAGGTGCCGGAAGAGCCTGAGATACCTCCGATGGTCTGGGTACCGTTAGTGCTCCAGTAGCACAAGTTGGCATTGCCCTTGAGTTCAATGACGGCTTTGTCGAGCTTGGGCTGCTTGTCGAGCAGCAGCAGCGAGCCGCGCTTGTCGGAAGAGACGCCGTTGGCAATGAGCCTTCCCGTGAAGCCGCTCCAGTCGCCTTGCACGTATTCGCGCAGATAGGGGATGTTGAGCTGCAGGGTGCCTGCACCGGTCACCTTGCTGTTGATATAGCAGTTGCGGTTAGGCGACAGCTGCGATGTAGTACCCTCCACCACTTCAATGGGGAAGGCGTAGGTCTCGTAGCCGCTGGATTCGCCCTTGGTCTGCAGGTGTCCGCCGCTCATGACAAGCTTTGACGAGGAGCCGATGCCTGCCTTTGAGATGTCTGTGGTGCTGAGGTAGAGCTTTCCCCCTTTGAGCACGGTGGCCCCTTTGTAGCCGAAGAACTTGCTGGTGCCTATGGTGAGCTGTCCGCTGCCGTTGAGGGTGAGGCTGCAGGCAGCATCAGAACCTTCTACGGTACCGTTCATAGTGACGGTGGCCTTCGTGATGTCGAGTACGGAGGAGGCTGAGAGTTTGGCAGAGCGGTTGGTGGTGGTTGTGGCACCTGTGTACCGGCACGTGCCGCCGTCGAGAATCCAGTTCTGTGCAAATTCCACGCTGGCACCGATACTGCTGGGCTCGCCACCGTTCTTCAGGGTTGAGAACTCCAGCACGCCGTCGTGTACAACGGTGGCTCCTGTATAGGTGTTGGTGGTCTGCAGACAGAGGGTGCCCTCGCCTGCCTTGTTGACAGAAGCTGCACCTCCGATGGCACCGGTGCCGCTGACGGTAAGCAGTACGGGTTCCTTGTAGACTACGGCTGCTGGTTCTATGCTTTCATTGATTGTTAGTGTAGCTTCTTCAGCAGGAGCCAGCAGTACGTTCCTGCCGTCGGCACTGGTCTTGCTGAAGTCGCCTACAGTCCACGTATAGTCGGGTAGATAGGAGTCGGTATCGATGATACCAACCTCCAACGGGCGGGTAGACATCTCCAAAGGCCCCGCATAGTCAGACTCCTTGTCGGCGGCGAAGGCTTTCACGCGTACATTATATTTAATGCCAGGCTCGAGCCCAGTAATGGTATAGCTGGTGACATTGGCGGCAGTACGTCCTGTCTCCACATAGTTGTCACCTTGCTTCACCTCGATGGCAAAGCCTTCTTCCTCGTAGGTATAGTCGCGCCACGAAATCTTCAGCGTGGTGGTGGTGGCTGTGGTCAGTTCCAAAGCCACAGGGGTGCGGAGGAAGAAATCGCGGTCTTCGGAGGTGATGCCGTTGATGTAGTTCTCGATGTTGGCGTAGCCGTTAGCTGCCAGTTTCATGGCATCGTCCTTGGCAGGGTCGGTGCCGTTGGCCTTTTCCCATTCGTCAGGCATACCGTCACCGTCAGTGTCCGTACGTTTCACGCCGGGAAAGACATTCCACGTGGTAGGGGCGCCGTAGGCCAGTGTCTCCTCGTTGGAGATGAGCGCTCCCTTCTTGCCATAGCTCATCACTTCGTCCACCATATAGCAGTCCACAGGGTCGCGATAGGGCAGCGAGGCTCCTACTGTGGGAAGGTTCGTCTCCAGGAGCGTGCGTCCGGGGTTCAGCTGCAATGCGGGATAGTCGTAGGGTTTCGATTCGCGGGTGGCAGCGTTGTAGTCTGTAATCTCGAAGGGGTTGAACACACCGTTCATGTCGTTGTCCTGCCAGTTGTCCACACCGTAGCAGTGGAAGTCGGCATTGCCGCCTGTGAAGGCGGCGCCTCCCTTTGCAGGACCGTTGATGAAGAGGTTCGACTGTATGTTCACGTAGGACTTTCCCTCGGAGTCGCCGCCCATGATATAGGCACCGTTACTCCAGTTGTAGACCATGTTGTTGGCATACTGGTTGATGCCTTTCACCTTGAAGTTACGCGTGTTGTTGTCGCAGAGGAAGTTGCCGATGAGCGACACGTAGTTGGTCTGCATCAGTCCTCCTGCTGAGTGTGTCATCAGTCCTTGTCCCACAATACTGTTCTGCAGGGTGATATGTTCGGGCGATGCTCCCTTGCCGTCAGGGTTGATGGAGAAAGTCTCGTCGAGTCCCCATGCAAACGAGCAGTGGTCGAAAATCATGTTCTGTCCGTTGGCAATACCTGCACAGTCCTTGCCGCTGGAGCCGTTGTGCCCCATGCGGAATCGCATGTAGCGGACGATGATGTTCTCGGCGCCCGAGAAGCTGACGCCGTCGCCATAGACGGTAATTCCCTCTCCAGGTGCCGTCTGACCTGCCACATAGAGGTTCTTAGAGAACACGATGCGGCTATTGATGTGGATGACTCCAGCCACGTCGAATACCACAATGCGGTTAGGCTGGCTCACGGCGTTGCGCAGGGAGCCTGCGCCCGTGTCGTTGAGGTTGGTGACGTGATAGACCGTTCCCGTGCGTCCACCAGTGGCAAAGCGCCCCCAGCCTTGTGCACCCGGAAAGGCCAGCTGCTGGGCAGAGGCAGTGAAAACTGATAACAGACAGGTGACAGACAGTAAAGACAGGATTCTTCTTTTCATGATTATTCCTCCAATGCTCCGATGATTTCATAGACAGACTTGCAGCCGTGACTGTCGAGCCACGCGTTGATGCCGTCGCGCACCTTGATGCTCACGGCGGGATCAAGGAAGTTGGCTGTGCCAATCTCAATGGCAGTGGCACCAGCCATCAGGAACTCTATGGCATCCTTCGCCGAAGAGATACCACCCAGGCCAACGACGGGAATGCTCACCGCCTTTGCTACCTGCCAAACCATTCTCAGTGCTACGGGCTTCACGGCAGGACCCGACAGTCCGCCAGTCTTGATGCTCAGCACAGGGCGGCGTCGTTCAATGTCGATGGCCATACCCATGAGGGTGTTGATGAGCGACACGGCGTCGGCGCCCTCATCCTCCATGCAGCGTGCTATGGCGGCTATGTCGGTAACGTTGGGCGACAGCTTCACAATCAGCGTCTTGTGGTAGGCCTGTCGTACGGCCTTGACCACGCTGGCAGCACCGGCACACGTCACACCGAAGGCCATACCTCCGTCCTTGACGTTGGGACATGAGATGTTCAGCTCTATGGCGGGTATTTCTTCCAGTGCATCGATGCGGGCAGCACATTCGGCATAGTCCTCAGGCGACGAGCCGCTGACGTTGACTATCATGTTCGTATCAATATCCTTGATCTGCGGATAAATATGTTGGCAGAAGTAGTCCACGCCCTTGTTCTGCAGCCCCACACAGTTGAGCATACCCTGCGCCGTCTCCGCCATCCGGGGATAGTCATTACCCTCTCGAGGCTTCAGCGTGGTGCCCTTCACAATGATGCCGCCAATGCCGTCAAGCGGCATGAAGTCCTGGAATTCCAGACCGTAACCGAACGTACCCGAGGCGGTCATCACGGGGTTCTTCAACGCCAGTTTCCCTATCTTTACACTTAAATCAGCCATGTTAAGTCCTCCTTGTCAAAAACGGGTCCATCCTTGCACACACACACATTTCTCAAAGCCACTGTGCCGTCGTCCTCGCGTTGCCTGATCTTCTCGACACAGCACAGGCAGGCACCCAGGCCGCAGGCCATCATGTTCTCCAGCGACACCTGGCACTGCTGCTCCGTCTGTGTGGCATAGGCCACAACAGCCCGCATCATCGGCGTGGGACCGCAGCACTGTATCATGTCGAAACGCTCCTCGCGCAGCAACGAGTGGTTGGTCACAAAGCCCTTCTCGCCCAAAGAGCCGTCTTCTGTGGTTACGCACACGCGCCCGTACTTATGAAATTCATCCATCATCAGCAGGTCCTTCGCCGTGCGGGCACCTAACAGGAACGTCACGTTGGCACCACAGGCCTCTTTCAGCACAGCGCCTTGATAGAGCAACGGTGCCACACCCACACCGCCGCCGACAAGCAGGTATTTCCCCGCTGCTGCGACGGAATCTTGCTCGCCAGCCTGCTGCTGGGGGAGATAAAAACCGTTGCCCAAGGGCAGCATGCAGTTCAGCATCTCACCTTCCTGCAGCTGTGCCAGACGTCGCGTTCCGTCGCCTACGACGGCCACCAGGAGCCACAGCTCGTTGCGGGCTCTGTCAACGAAATGGACGGATATAGGGCGACGCAGGAACGTGGCGGGACTGCCGTCCACACGCACCTCCACAAACTGGCCTGGCAGCGTCTGTGGCAACGGATGCTCATTGGTGAGCTTCAGCAGCACATAACGCTCGTGAATCCGCTCTACCGACTTCACTTGCAAGTCTAAAACATATTTCTTCATGTCATTCAATTAGTTTTCGCCTACAAAGGTACGAAAAAAACGATGAAGCGAGCACAGAGAAAGTATAATTTTCTGCTGTGCACTGGAAATTTATGCAATATGTGGGTGAAAACCAGCGTCAGAAGCAGCTGCAGCGGTGAAAGCCGTGCTGCCGCGTCAGAGACTGTCGTAGCTGGGAAAGTCCTTCAGGAACGTGTAGCACTGGCGTTCATAGTCCATCTTGCAGCAATAATGCTGCACGCCGTTGCTCACAACCAGGTAGTCGACATGGAGCAGCAGGTTGTAGACGGAAATCTGGTCGAATGTCTTCTGCTGCAACTGGACGGTGGGAGCCTTGTATTCCACAATCATCTGGGGACGCAGCTCGCGTGTATATAATAAGGTATCGCAGCGCAGCCGCTTGCTGCCTACTTTCAGCTCCACCTCGTTGGCGAGCAGCCCCTTGGGGTAGCCCTTCTGCGTAATCATGAAGTGGACGAAGTTCTGACGGACCCATTCCTCGGGGGTCAGAGCCACGTATTTCTGACGCAGGATGTCGAAAATGGTACGCTTCCCGTCCTTTTCTGCTGTTTTTATTTGGTATTTCACTCGATTTGCATTAATTTTATGGCACACTCCAAGTTAGGCTGCATCTCGGAAATACAAAGAAAAACGAGTTTTCCTTTGGTATTTCACTCGATTTGCACTAACTTTGCGGCAAAAATACGAAATAAAATCGAGAAAACGAAATGGCAGAGGCAAAAAATGCTACTTACGAGGGTATAATGCGCGATTTGCAGGCAGGAAAGTACCTGCCTCTGTACTACCTCATGGGTGACGAGCCGTATTATATCGACAAAATCACGGACTATATAGCCGAGCACGCTCTGCAGCCCGAGGAGCGCGACTTCAACCAGACGGTGATGTTCGGTTCCGACGTGAATGCCTCTCAGGTGGTGGATGCTGCGCGACGCTATCCCATGATGGCCGAGCGGCAGGTGTTGATTGTGAAAGAGGCACAGAACATCAAGCAGACCGATGCACTGGAGAAGTATTTCCAGAACCCTATGGCTTCCACCGTGCTGGTGATGTGCCACAAGAACGGGACGGTGGACGGCCGCAAGCAGAAATATGTGAAGGCCATCCGTGAGGCGGGTGTGCTCTTTGAGAGCAAGAAACTGAAAGACGCCCAGTTGCCGTCGTTCATCGAGAACTATCTGCAGCAGCGTAACGTGAGTATTGATGACAAGTCGACACAGCTCATTGCCGAGTCCATCGGAGCAGACCTGAGCCGCCTCTCCGGCGAGCTCGAGAAGATGATCATCTCGCTGCCTAAGGACAACCTGAAGGTGACCCCCGAAGTGGTGGAAGAACAGATTGGGGTGAGCAAGGATTTCAACGGATTCGAACTGCGCGATGCCATTGTCAGACGAGATGTTTTCAAGGCAAATCAGATTGTGAAATATTTTGACAATAATCCGAAGGCTGGTAGCATCTACTCATTTCTCCCGTTGCTCTTCAATTACTTCCAAAACCTGATGATCGCATTTTATTCGCCAAATAGGCAAAGCCAGGAGGCGGTAGCCCAGTGGCTGGAAATGAAAAGTCCGTGGCTGGCCAAAGACTATATGGTAGGCATGAGAAACTACTCTGCCATGAAAGTGATGCAGATCATAGACAAGATGCGCGAGATAGATGCCAAAAGTAAGGGTCTGGACAACCCCAACACCCCTTCAGGGGAGCTGATGAAAGAGCTTATTTTTTACATTTTACACTGAAAAAGCGCTTTTCCCAACTCTAGAATTCATCAAATCGGCGTTCCTGAGGAACGCTTTTTTTGTGCCGGAATGCCTATAAACAAAAGGGTTTTGCCCAAATTCTGACCCTCCAAAACTCGCGTATTTCAAGTTTTCCGTCCGTCTGTTCAGAATTCGTGAGAAATGGAATATTTCCCGTTTTTCACTCAACCAGAATTCAGAGTTAGCATAATTTAAGATTTAGGTTTCGTAAATTTTTAAAACAAAACTTGAACATCCTTTGGAAATATGAAGTTTTGAAATGTAAAATTGGAAAGAAAGATGGAAAGATTTAGGGATTTGAATGACTAAAATTAAAACCCAAATTTAGATATTTACATCTTTAAACACATAAATATACAGCTTTATTGATTACCTTTTAAATTATTGAAACCCAATAAATTATATTAAATTTGAATAATTTTACATGATGTAATACCGTTATTTAGCATCTAAAACCTGCATATTTGCTAATTTTCCCTTTATTCTCTTTATAATAGCGTATTTAAACCCATGTTTTTTATTCAGATACCTCTAGAAAAGCTTCATATTAGTTTTGAAATCAAAATATTGAATTGTAAATTCTAAATGCTGGATCTGGACATTTACATTTTGCAATTTACAAATTCATCAATTAAAATCTATAATCAACAAAGAAAAATTTTCTTCAGATTTGTTGCGTATTTCATTTTTTTTATTTACCTTTGTAAAGTCAAAGGGAAATGGCTTTTTAGCCCCTTTTTTCCTGTTAGCAACAGTTTAATATAAGATATGAAAGACAGAATCAGACAGATTATGGAGTCACAACACATGACCCAGCAAGTGTTCGCTCAGTACATCGGGATGTCGCCAGCCACCTTGAGCAGCATCTTCAATGGACGCACCAACCCTACCATGAATATCGTTGGAGCCATCAAGAAGAAAATTCCCAACATCAGTACCGACTGGCTCATGTTCGGCACGGAGCCTATGTATCTCGATGCCGATCAGCCCTCAGCTACAGCCGGAAACGACGTTCAGAAGGCTGTTACACAGACAGCCGAAATGACATCTGAACCCATTCTAGATTTTGCACCCTTCTCGACCCCTGCTCCATCGAGACCTTCAGCGACACATTATTCTAATGGTGTAAAAAGTACACGCCCGGAAATCGTTCATGAAGAACTGAAAATTATTGACAAACCACCACGTCGCGTCATCGAGATCAGAGTGTTCTATGATGACCAGACCTGGGACACTTTCGTGCCTGCCAAGAAGTGATTTTACCTCTGCTAATGCACCCCGGTTATTGCAATTTTCAGTCATTGCTACACACCTCCGATTATCGCAAAACTTCAATCATAACTACACACATTGCGGCAGCTACCATTGAGGATTCTCCCCCTCCAGGTAGCTGCCTTTACTTTGCCGTTTTGGGTGGTGTAAATATGTAACTTTGTACCACCAAAATTTCGCAAGTTAAAACCACTAGGTGGTTGTCATACCCCCTTATCGTCCCTGCCGACGACAAAGATTGCGGGAATAAAAAAATGCAAGTGCTCTTAGTTGGGGTTGATTCTATTGCCGTTACGGGGCGTGATGACTGCTTACTCTTATCCCCCCAGGGCGTGCCCTGGGCTGGCGGCTTATGTCCCTTCGGGGCGTTAACTCTCTCCAGCGGCGTTCTTTACAGGGCTGTACAAGGGTTGCGTATTACGAGGGTGTTCACTTACTCCAACCGAGGACTGGCAGTGTGCGCATCATCTGCCAGTCCTCTTGTCGGTGGTTCCGGCTCTCTACAACACGAGGGGTCCGTGACCCATGCACGAGGTGGTGCCGGGGGGGGACAGTCAGGATAGCCGATGCAATCGATGCAATCAGCAGCACGATAAACTAAGGGGTTCTTTATACATAAGCTCTCCTTTTTGTTATTGTGATCAGATAATCTCCCTGCCTTACAGTTGAGGGCATCTAGGGTGGACTGCCAAGAGAGAACTATCCCCAAAAATCAGCTTTGCGACAATTGCGACATGCGACAATTGCGACAAATGGACATTTCAAAATGACATATTTGATAAAATGAACTTCATAACTAGGTAAGACAGGATAGAAACAATAATAATTGTAAATGAATATTATATTTATTATATTATATATATTATAATATATATAATATAATAAATAAATCATAGTGTTGTGTTGTCGCAAAATAAAAAAGCAAATGTCGCAATTGTCGTTTGTCGCAATGTGGTCTTGAGTTGCGTCTTCAGCACTATCGCCGTGCGGATTACATAGAGAGAGGGGGTGAAGGTGATAATGTATCCCCCACGCGCCACCGCTGTCGCTACACTCCCTGTTCCTGGTAATCATTAAACGTCACTTATCTGTTATTAAGCGCCATTTATCGGTTATTAAGTGCCACTTATCAAAAATCGTACCTTTTTTGAGATAATTTAGCCCCAAGGGCTAAAAATTTGGTGGAACAAAAAAAAAATTGTAATTTTGTATCGTCAATGAGGGAGATCCGGAGCTTCCGAAGTGACCAACACAAAAACCAAATTAACCAATCAAAACCAACCATTAAACACACAACACCATGATTGAACTAAACGTAACCCAGAACAAGAACACCGCAAGCGCAGGCTACGGTAAGTGGTACCCCCGCGTGGATTACAAGGAGACCATCAACATCGACAAGCTCTCCGAGCACATGGCCGAGCACAACACCCCCTTCTCCAACGGCACCATCGCTGGCGTGCTGCGCGACGCCGTGGGCTGCATCCGCGAGCTGACGCTGATGGGCAACACCGTGAAGATCGACAACCTCGCCATCTTCAAGTGCAGCGTCGAGGGCAACGGCATGCCGAAGCTCTACCAGGAGGGTGCCGACGGCTACGGCGCCGTGAAGGCTGCCATCGGCGTTGCCAACAAGGGCACCAAGCAGGACCCCCAGTACACCGGCTTTGCCGTGAAGGCGGTGAAGCTCCTGGCCCAGGCTACCGGCGAGTACACCCGCGACGAGCTGAAGAAGGACTCCACCCTCGGATGGACGAAGGCTGCCCAGGAGAAGATCGCCGCTGCCAAGGAAGCCGCTGAGGGCGGCACCGGCGGTGGCAACACGCCTCCCGACGACGGTCCCGCCAATGCAGGCACCGATGGCGATTAAGGAAACACCACCTCCCTACGACCCCTCCCACAAAAGGGAGGGGAAGCAAGGGCGGCGGGAGGATCACTGAGGACAGGTTGTTTGAAGTGAATTCACTGAATTCATTCAAAAACCTCCATGATCCCCGAAGTATGCACCATTGACTATGCACTGAAGCCATGAAGCACCAACGACTGATCGAGATTGCGGTGAAGATGGTAGTAGCCGCACTCACAGCTTTCCTTACTGCACTCACCACCACGAGTTGCATGGGATTAGGACCGTTCTAACAGATCACTGGGGACAGGTTTTTGAAGTGGATCACTGGGGACAGGTTGTTTGAATGAATTCACCGAATTCATTCAAAAAGCACTGTATATATGGATGATGGCGGGTTTCGGTGCAATTGCAAAAGAATACGAGGCGGACTACGAAAATTTTCGTACAGGAGACGGTTTGATCGCTTTCAGGAAAGTGCCACTGCTTAGAATAGAGATGTCTAAAGAAAACATTAACAAAATGAGGAAGACTTTCCTTTTGGCAGGAATGCCTACCAAATTTAATTGTTGGACGGCTAATCGTTTCGATTCCATCTTCGAATATTTAGAATATGCATGGGACTTCTCCTTGGAGTTTAGACCAAAAGATGATGTTAGCGCAGCATTTAACATGTATTACAAACGCAGCGAAAGTAATCATCTCTGGCCAATGATTGCCTTCTAAACGGAGGATGATGAAGGGCATCCCGATGCCCCCACTTCCCCACACACACGGTTTGCGCGTCCCGGTACGAAAGACCGGGACGCGCAAATGCGTTGGTAAGCAGCAGGTAACCACGGATAGCAGACTCTGTTGCCCTCGCTCCTGCACATCGGCAAAAAAAAAGCAGCATAACGTTTGGAAATGTCGTGAAATTGTATTACCTTTGCACTAAATACAGAGCCCTCAGCCCGTACCGGGCGCTCTGAAATCAGGATACCGTAACCATCAGACCTTTTTTTTAACCATCTAAAAAGCAATAACTAAATTAATGATGAAAAAACAATTCTTAACCCTTATGCTTGTTCTGGCTACTACAGCCAGCGCACAGCGTACGCCCACCATGGGGTGGAGTTCATGGAACACTTTCGCACTGAACATCAACGAACAGCTGATCCGACAGCAGGCCGATGCTATGCACAACACCGGGCTGCAGAAGGCCGGATACCGCTATGTGAACATCGACGACGGCTACTGGGACGGTCGCGGCGAAGACGGACAGCTGCGCCTCAACACGAAGCTCTTCCCCAACGGCATGAGACCCTTGGTGGACTATATCCACTCGCTGGGACTGAAGGCAGGTATCTACAGCGATGCCGGCGACAACACCTGCGGATCGGCAGGAAAGCATGCATGGGGCCTCGGAGTGGGATTCGCCGGACACGAGGAGCAGGACTGTCAGCTGTACTTCCGCGACTGGGATTTCGACTTTATCAAGGTGGACTACTGCGGCGGCATGCACATGCGCCTAGATGAGCAGCAGCAGTATACCAAGATATCCAATGCCATCAGGAACTGCGGGAAAAAGGACATTGTCTACAACATGTGCCGATGGGCGTTCCCGGGAACATGGGGAGCCGATGTGGCTGACTCCTGGCGCACCACAGGCGACATCTTCGACGCATGGAGATCGGTGAAGGGCATACTTGCTGAGAACCTCTATCTCTCGGCCTACTGTCACGACGGCCACTACAACGATATGGACATGCTGGAGGTGGGACGGTCTATGAGCCAGACGGAAGACCAGACACATTTCGGCATGTGGTGCATCATGGCCTCGCCCCTGCTCATCGGATGCGATATGGCCAACATCAAGCCCGAGTCGCTGAAACTGCTCTGCAACAGCGACCTCATCGCACTGAACCAGGACAAGCTGCACCTGCAGGCCTACGTTGCCGACAAGCTGGGCGAGTGCTTCCTGATGGTGAAGGACATCAAGAAACTGGGCGGCAAGGAGCGTGCCATCGCCGTCTACAATCCCAGCGACGAAGAGCAGACTGTCAGGCTGGACCCGAAATCGTTTGACCTGGGCGGTGCAGTACAGTACTATGACTGCATCCAGCAAGCTCCCTATCTCTACGACCAGAACACCATCACCCTGCACGTTCCTGCCCACGGAACGAAAATATACCGTGTGAAAGGCCAGCAGCGCCTGGAACGCACTCGCTATGAGGCTGAGACGGCCTGGCTCAGCTGCTATCAGGAACTGAAGAACAACGAGGCAGCCGTAACAGCCAACTACGACCGAAGGGACGGTGCCGAGGGTGGCTACATAGTACGCTTCCTGGGCAACCGCGAGCAAAACGACCTGCAGTGGCAGCATGTGAACGTGAAGAAGGCCGGGACGTTTAAGATGACCATTGGATGCTTCTCGGGCGAGGAACGCGAGATGGATGTCTACGTCAACGGGACGCTCGTAACGACGTTGAAGGTGCCTGCACGCGACTGGAGCGAACGTCAGACCACAACGGTGGACATCACCCTCAGGAAAGGCGACAACACCGTCCGCATTGCCAATCCGCGAGGCTGGTGTCCTGACATCGATGGCATGACGCTGGACAGACTGTAATACTTCCTGCACACCGTCTCCCGGAGTTGACAGAGGAAAATGTTAATCTTCTTTAACTTTCCTCGCCGCTGTTTAACTTTCGGAGGAAAGGAACGTCAAATATGCCAGTAAGTATTATTCAACTATTTATTATTTTAACCAAATGCATAACTTATGAAAAAAGTGTTTCTTTCCATGTTGGCGCTCACAAGCTTGACGGCGTCAGCTCAGTTCGGTGCGCCCAGAGAGAACCCCAAAGTTCCTTCGGTAACACAAAACGTTGTTGAGGATTTCAAGCCTGCAACCACCAACCAGGAGAACAAGCAGTACCCGATGGTGAATTCACAGCGTATGGTACGGGCACAGATTACGGCCCCGACGGCTACGTTCGTTGGTCTTGACATTGCCGGCAAGATCTACGAGATGACCAAGGACGAGAACGGTGTATGGACTGGTACCTCTGAGCCTCAGGACGAGGGCTTCCACTACTATCAGCTCAACATTGACGGTGCCTCTGTGCCCGATCCCGGCAGCAGATACTACTATGGTGCCAGCCGATGGGGCAGCGGTATCGACATTCCCGCCAAAGACGAGGAGTTCTACACCGTGAAGAACGTACCGCAGGGCTCTGTTAACGAGGTGTACTACTGGTCTGAGGTGCAAGGGAAGATGCGTCACGGATACATATACCTGCCCAACGAGTACTTTAAGAACCCCAACAAGAAATTCCCCGTTCTCTACCTGCAGCACGGTATGGGCGAGAACGAGACAGGATGGAGCGCTCAGGGAAAGACAGGCATCATTATGGACAACCTGATTGCTGACGGCAAGGCCGTTCCGTTCATCATCTTCATGGACAACGGACTCGACACGCGCCGTCCCGGCGATCCTGATCCCGCACAGATGCGCAGACAGGGCTTCGGCCAGGGTGGTCAGCGTCCTCAGGGTGCTCCCGGACAAGGAGGTTTCGGCCAAGGTCAGCGTCCGCAGGGTGCTGGCGGACAGGGCGGTTTTGGCCAGGGTGGCCAGCGTCCCGGTGGTCAGGGAGGTCGTCCCGGAGGCTTCGGACGTGGCGGTGGCTTTGGCAACTTCTTCAACGCATTCCAGGAGATACTGCTGAAGGACATCATCCCGATGGTGGAGAAGAACTATCGCGTCATTGCCGACACCGAGCATCGCGCTATGGCAGGTCTGTCGATGGGCGGTATGCAGACACACGGCATCACGCTGGCCAATCCCACTACGTTTGCCTATGTGGGTATGTTCAGCGGCGGCACATTCAACACCGACGAGCTGAAAGACGCTGCCGATTTCAAGAAGACCAACAAGGTGCTCTTCATGAGTGCCGGCGGCAGGGAGACACGTATGGCTGAAGGTGAGAACAGCGTAGGCAAGGCTGCTGAGGACCTAAAAGCTATCGGCATCAACGCCCACAGCTATGTATCGCCCGAGACTGCCCACGAGTGGCAGACCTGGCGCCGCAGCCTCTATCAGTTTGCACAGCTGATTTTCAAGTAAATTCATCGGACGTTTCTCTTGCTTGGATCGTATCGCTCACTTACTAGCAGAGCGCCGTTCGCTTACTAGCAGAGCGCCGTTCACTTACTAGCAGAGTGCCGTTCACTTACTAGGAGAGCGCCGTTCACTTACTAGAGGAGCGAATGAGGGCTTCAATCCGAAACTTGAATCAATGTATAAAAAGCATCGCTCCGCAGGTTTTTCCTGTGGAGCGATCTTTTCATTGTTCCGCTGTCAGAACAATCCGTGAAGGGATGCTTTTCGCTGTTCCGCTGTCACTTAGATGAATCCCTCGTAATAGTCAGCACGCCGGCAGAGAGGGCAGGAACAGAGAGGATGACATCGCAGCCATCGGTCTTTGGAGCTGAGAGGTGCTCGGAGGCATCGGCTAAGGAAACTTTCCGGAGGGCTATGGCTTGTTTGTTCTCCATACTGTTGGCTACGGTGAGCGAGCCAGGGGCGTAGTACTCGTACAGAGCGTCCTTCACACCAGCCCAATCGCCTTTAATGCGCAGCCTAACAGCTTCTTCTGTAGGGTTCACCACCTTCACTATCACGTCGGCGCCGTTCTCTGATAGCGTGGTGCTCACGCTGAGGTCGCCCGTATCACCACTATAAGCGAGACGGTATTTTGAAAAATGGTCATACCAGAGCTCAGTCACTTGACAGTTGGGGGCTTTGAACAGATCCTTATAGTCGAAGTTGATGAAAGCATTGTTCCAATCGGGCGCATCGGTACGGCGTATGAACAGCGCTGCCGCACCCATCGCCACCACGTCGCGGGCTTCGCACATGTTGAGGAATCCGCCGGCAAACAAGCCCGTACGCCAGTCTATGCTGTTCAGGTTCCACTCCGAAATGAACAGCTTGATATTCGGATTGGGACTGTCGGCAATCATCTGCGCATAGCGGTCGTACTGCTGTGCTAGACGTACGGGACCTGTGGCATAGCCACCCTGCTGCTCATAGTGGTGCAGGCTGAGGTAGTCGAAATAACTGCCGCTACGGTTGATGAACTGCTCGTCCTCTCGGAATCCGCCACAGGCGATGATTTTGATGGACGGGTCAATCTTGCGCATTGCGGTACTGAAGTCGCGGACACACTTCTCGTAGCGTTCAATGCCCATCTCCCACATCTCGTTGTCAATCTCCCAGTATTTCACGTTGTAGGGTTCTGGATGCCCGTTGACAGCACGTTTCGCGCCCCATTCGTCGGTAGCGGGGGCATTGCAGTAGCGCAGCCAGTGGAGCGCATCCTGAAGTATGCTGTCGTACTCTTCGGCAGGACGTTCGAACTTCACGCTCACCACGATGATCGGTTCGGAGTTGACCTCACGGCAGAAGCGTATGAACTCGTCGGTGCCGAAGCAGTTCTGGTCGTAGTCCATCCACATCCAGTGTGCCCAGCGCTCACGGTTCTCCTGAGGACCGATGCCCCATTTCCAGTCATATTGTGCCACGTAGCCGCCACCAGGCCAGCGCAGACAGGTGGGATGCAGCTCTTTCACCGCCTGCAGGATGTCGGGACGGAAACCGCCGAGACTGAGACCTGTCTGAGTGGTCATCGTGGCCATATCCACCTGCACAGTCCCGTTTTTCACCATGATGACAAAGTCGCCGTCACAGCTGATCCTTGTGATCTGCTTGGGTGTCTGGGTGCTATCTATGGTGAGATGCAGATTACCTTCAATTGTCTGCGGTTCAAGCGTGAATTCATATTTCTTCCAGTCCTTGCTCACATTGCCCAACGACTGGCGGGCAATGATATTGCCTTTCGAGCTGCGCAATCCAACGATGAGTTCTCCCTTTCCTTTTGCGTAGATGGAGCCAACATACTTTTCACCATCTATGATGTTCTGCGGCCCCTGGAAGATACCGGCTTCGGTCTTTCCAGCCGTCATCTCCTGCGAATAGCGCATGTTCACGGCATCGTCCTTGATGAGCCGATATTTACCGCCATCGCCGAAGGCCGTCCACTGCTGCGCCACAGTTGGAATCCTGACGTCGCCGGGAGTACCCTCAAACAGTATCTTACCGTCTGCTGCAGTCAGTTTGATGTTGCGGTAAGTGGCTTCCGTGTAATTCACCCAGAACGTGATGAAATTGCGGTCAGCCTTTTCCAGGCCGTCATAGCTCACTACCTCTTTCCCGTCCCAATAGACTGTTACCCGATTGCTGCGGCTCTCGATGCGCAGTTTGTGCCACAGCTGGTTCTCGTTCACCTGTTCTTTGGTAGCCGGAGCCGATATCAGCGGTGAAAGCGTATTCATACGGCGTCCTGGCCGTCCACCGAAGCCAGGCATCTCACGTTCTTCCATCAAGCAGATGGAGAAATCGGCTGTAGTGCTCTGCTGCTGTAGCTTTGCGCGTGCAGCAGCCTCGTTGGCAGCATCGATCTGCGCCTGGGTCTGTGCCGGCGTGAAGGTGCGGCTCTCATAATAAGGGTCGTGGATACGGACAAAATAGGGAGTGCCGTCGGCCTTATTTCGAACAGCGAAGCGAATGTCCATGAGACCGCCGCTCCAGGCACGTCGCGCCAGCTTGTATGCACGCCAATTGATGTCCATCGTAAGGTCAAAGTCACAGGTGTTGATACTGTCAATCCTGAGCGGCTGCTCGTAGCGGGTAGGTGTGTGCAGCACCAGGTCGTCGTCCATGAACCACCCGTCGAAATAACCGTCACGCGGAGGAATGCCCGGATAATGTTCGGGTTCGAATGAACGCTCCTGGATGAGTTCCTGCCATACACCGTTGTTGGCACTGAAATAGATGTGCTCGAAGAGCTGTCCGTAGAGCATCTCGTTGATGATGCCCGATGGCTGTCGGCTATCGACGTTGACTACATACTCACTTTGCGCTCTGGCTACGGCTCCGGTCACCAGGAAAGCTATTAATAGGATTTTTTTCATGCTGATCTGTTCTTAGTTATTGTGGGGCAGGGTAGTGGGCTGGTGTGAATGCATTCAGAACATCTGTTCTAACAGCTGCAGATGGTGCCCAGGCAGAATGATGTGGTGATTGCCTATGGGTTGTGTCAGGAAATAGCTGGTGAGGCTCTTGTCGTTCAGTCTGATGACTTGCTGTGTACGGCAAAGATCGGCTTTTTGCTGGTTGCGTATCAGCATGCCTTCGGCAATGAAATGGCGTTGCAAGTCGCCCGATACTTTGAAGATGGTAACAGGTCCTTCCTGCATGTATCCGCGAATGCCTACGCCAATGCCCGATTCGAAATGGGTGTCCAGCTCGTAGCTGTTTACCATATCCAAAGGTATGGTGCAGTGGGCAAAGACCATCTCGCCCGTCTCGGGGTCGATGGACGATGGGTTGGCCTGGAAACCTGAGATTCCGAACAGAGAACGGACAATCATCATCGTGAGCATAGCGGGAACATCGCCCTCGCAGCCAGCCACATAGCCCTCGCTGTTGAGTTTGGCAAGTGCCATACATCCAGTGTTTCTGACAGTTGTCAGCAGGTCGAAGCAGCGAAGTGTAAAGCCCTGCAGGTTGTTACGGGTAATGACGGTCTTCAGGGCCTCATAGATGCTGAGCGCACCTGGCAAAGCCTGCTGACAGTCTGCGGGGGGAGCAGGCTCTGTATCGTTCGTGGGGTTCGTCATCCTTTCGTCTTGGGATGCTAACGTGTCGAGCAGTTCCTGCATGGGTACATCAACCAGCTCTATGCCTAATAGCTTGCTCACCTGACTGTAGTCGGCGTGACTGGAAATGAGCCAGTCGGAAGGTTTCCCGATAACGCCCAAACGGATGCCGCGAAGCTTCCTGTGAGCCTGTTCCGTCTTTTCCAGCAGGCAGATGCGGCGGGATATGTATTCCGCAGAGCCGTGAATAATCTCGCCTTTCAAGTTGTGCTGACGGAGGTACGACAGAATTTCCATTGAGGCGGCCAGTGAGTTGCTTTTCCCCGAGGTCAGCAGGTAGAACGGCCTTTCGGACTGTTTCTGTAGCTGAGGGAGCAATCGGCAAAAGATGCCTTCAGTGCCTCCTGTGCGAACATAAATGAGACTGAGCGCGGCGCTGCCGTAGTCGGAAAAGTCGCTGCCCTTGAATTCATAGTCTATCCCCAGACTTCCCAGAAATTCCTGCGTCACAGCTCCGACGGCTGTCTCGTCGTGAAGTCCTGACGTCAGCGTGTAGATAGCTATCCCTTGTGGGGAAGTATTGAAACGGACGCCATCAAGGCGTCCGTTTCGTGTAGATGTGTCAGAGGTGCTCATAGAAATCAGAACAGGGGGATTTTGTAACCTATGGTAAGCATCATCACGCTGTTCTTGGCATCAGGAGACGGGTCCTTGTCGAAGATCTTGTTGATTCCGAGGTTGTAACGGAACTCCAGCACGGCAACGTCGGTGACCTCGTATGACAGGCCTATGGGTATAGAGAGGTCCATCTTATTGTAGCCGTCGGTGCCTTTCGTCTTGTATTCGAGCCATCCTTCACCTCGGCGCTGCTTGTCTTCAGATTTTGCAGAGAGCAGGAATCCTGGCTGTATGCCGGCCTTGACACAGAGTTCGGGTAGGATGTAAAAGTTCGCCAGGATGGGCACGTTCAGGTAATTGAGCGTGGTCTTGCGGTCCTTGTGGTTGTCTATTTCCTCCAGATAAGTGCCCTGTACGGAGTAAAGAGCGCCGGCTGTGATAGCCAAAGGATTGATAATGTGGAACCCTAACTCGGCACCTGCAACGAAGCCCAGCTTCAGTTTGCTGTCTTCAGTGTCGGTGAGCGTTGCCAGCGTTCCGCCTGCCATTGGTTTGAGGAACAACTTCTGTGCCTGCAGACTCATGGCGGCTACCATCATGGCGGCCATTAACATCAGTTTCTTCATAACTTTTTCTTATGCGTTTTGATATTGTTTAGATCAATACTGTCTGTTGTTGTTGAATGACTTAGAGCGGAATCTTGTAACCTACGGTCAGCATGATGACGCTGTTCTTAGACTTTGCGTGTTCAGAATCAATAATTTTGGTTAAACCAAGGTTGTAGCGAGCGTCAATGACAAAGTCGCCAATCTCATAGGATGCGCCGAGGGGGATTGAGATGTCGAGTTTCTCGTAGGCATCGGTGCCGGAGTGATCGTATTTTTCCCATTTTCCATCAAAGTACTCCTTGCCCTTAGTCTTCGCAGAAAGCATGTAACCAGGCTGGATACCAGCTTTAACAGCTAAACCTGGAATAATATAATAGTTAGCCAAAAGAGGTATGTTCAAATAAGTAAGCGTAGAAGAGACATCTTTATAGTAGTCAGTATCTTTATTACTTGTACCCTGCATGGAAACCAGTGCGCCTGCAGTTACAGCGAAGTTGTCGGCAATAAAGTAGCCGAACTCGCCACCAGCTACTATGCCTGGCTTGAACTTGCCTTCGTCGTTGTCAGTAACTGTTGCTAACGTTCCACCGACCATAGGCTTTACGAACATTTGTGCGTTTGCACATACTGAGGCTACCATCATGGCAGCAATTAACATTAATTTCTTCATAGTTTTTCTATTTAGTTAGACAATCAGTGAATTAATTGGGGCAAAGATACTGAAAAGATATGTAAATTGCAAGTTTTTTGAAAAGAATTTTTCTTTTCGCATTTCTTTTCGTACCTTTGCACTCAAAAATAGAGTAAAAGACAACAAAGTTAATAGAGCTATATTTATGGAAGAGAAGACAACCGCATTGAACGAAGAGAAAAAGGCTGCGAGCTTCATTGAGCAGAAAGTGATAGACGACCTGGCTGCCGGCAAGAACGGCGGGCGTTTGCAGACGCGTTTTCCGCCAGAACCCAACGGCTATCTGCACATTGGTCACGCAAAGGCCATTGCCCTGGACTTCGGCCTGGCCAAGAAATACGGTGGAGAGTGCAACCTGCGTTTCGATGATACCAATCCCGTGAAAGAGGATACGGAGTATATAGAGAGCATTGAGCACGACATCAAGTGGCTGGGATTCCAGTGGGCTAACGTTTACTACGCCTCCGACTATTTCCAGGAACTGTGGGATTTTGCCGTTTGGCTCATCCAGCAGGGACGTGCTTATGTGGACGAGCAGAGTGCCGAGGTGATAGCTCAGCAGAAGGGTACCACCACCAGTCCCGGCACCAATTCGCCGTTCCGCGACCGTCCTGTGGAGGAGAACCTCCGTCTGTTTGAATTTATGAACAGCGGAAAGTGTGAGCCCGGCACTCTGGTGCTTCGTGCCAAGATAGATATGGCCCATCCGAATATGTTGTTCCGCGACCCCTTGATCTATCGCGTGCTGAATATTCCCCACGTGAAAACCGGCTCGAAGTGGAATGCTTATCCCATGTATGACTTCACCCACGGGCAGAGCGACTACCTGGAGGGAGTGACCCACTCGTGGTGCACATTGGAGTTTGTGGAACACCGTCCTCTCTACGACCTGTTTGTGACGTGGATGAAAGAGTGGAAGGGCGAGACCGACAACATAGAGGACAACCGCCCGCGTCAGACGGAGTTCAACAAGCTGAACCTGAACTACACGCTCATGTCGAAGCGTAACCTGCTGGCTTTGGTCAACGAGAAACTGGTAAACGGATGGGATGACCCCCGTATGCCCACTATTTGCGGTTTCCGCCGTCGCGGCTACAGTCCTGAAAGCATTGTGAACTTCATCGACAAGATTGGCTACACCAAGCTGGACGCCCTGAACGATATGGCTTTGCTGGAGAGTGTCGTACGCGATGACCTGAACCAGCGTGCCCAGCGCGTGAGTGCTGTGCTGAACCCCGTGAAGGTGGTTATAACCAACTATCCTGAAGATAAGGTGGAGATGCTCAAGGCTGTGAATAATCCCGAGTGTGAGGCTGACGGTACCCATGAGGTGGAATTCAGCCGCGAACTGTGGATTGAACGTGATGACTTCATGGAGGTGGCCGAGAAGAAGTTCATGAGGCTGGCTCCAGGCAAGGAAGTAAGATTAAAGAACGCGTACATCATAAAATGTGACGAAGAGCATCCCTGCGACAAAGACAGTGAAGGTCGCGTCACAACCATCTACTGTACTTATGACCCTGAGACACGTAGCGGAATGCCTGGTGCCGACCGCAAGATCAAAGGTAAGACCCTGCATTGGGTGAGTTGCCATAATGCTGTGAAGGCAGAAGTAAGGCTGTATGACCGGCTGTGGAAAGTGGAGAACCCACGCGATGAACTGGCTCGCATACGTGAGGAACAGCAGTGTGACGCGGTGACCGCTATGAAGCAGATGATCAACCCCGATTCGCTGAGCATCATGAGCGACTGCTTTGTGGAGCCTTTCGCTGCCACGAAGCCCGCACTGAGCTACCTGCAGTTCCAGCGCATCGGCTACTTCAACATTGACCCGGACTCAACACCCGAGAAACCCGTATTCAACAAGACCGTAGGACTGAAGGATACGTGGAGAGTGAAGAATTAAGATAGTTTGTTTTTGAGAGATGTTCGACGAGGAGTATTTCAAGTCTGAGGAGTTCAAAGAAATCCTGGCGAAGTACGAGGCTGCAGAAGCCTCGGGCTTAGGATTCTATATGGACGTTGACGACTTGTGCGATGTAGCCGACTACTACCAAGCGAACAATCAGTACGAAGCAGCTCTCCAGGCTATTGAGTCGGCTCTCGACATTGCCCCCACAGCCACCCTGCCTTTGGTGTTCAAGGCCCGCGATGCCATTAATAATGGCGATTTCCAGGCAGCACAGGAATATCTGGACTGCATAGAGGACAAGACCGATGTGGAGTATAAGTATGCTGTTGGCGAATTGCTTATAGCGCTGGGTAAGACAGACGAGGCCGACAATTGGTTCCTGGAAATATACAACACTTTGGACGCCGACGACCAGCGGGACTTCCTCATGGATGTGGCCACCATCTATACTGACTACGAGTTGCCCTTGTTCGCTGTGAACTGGATGATGCGCGGACGAGGCGACACTTCGGAGGAATTCCAGGAACTGATGGCCCGTACCCTTTTCGGGCTGGGGAAATATGACGACTCTGAGCGGATATTCAAGGAACTCATTGACCGTAATCCCTTCCAGAAACGCTATTGGAACGCGTTGGCCAATACCCAGTTCATGAAAGAGGACTACAGTGCGTCAGTCACCAGTTCTGAGTATGCTATTGCTATTGACCCGGAAGATGCAGAAGGTATACTTTCGAAGGCCAACGCCCTCTATAGGCTGGACAACTTTGAAGAGGCTCTCACCTATTATGAGCGGTATAACGCAAAGGTTGCCGACGATGCGTTTGGACTGTTGCACGAGGCCACCTGTCTCATCAGCCTCACCCGTTATGAGTATGCCGTAGAACTGCTGAAGAATGCCGAGCAGTGTGCAGAGCCTGATTCGCCCTATATGGTGGACATCTATCAGGAACTGGCTTTCGCCCTGAGCGAGCTGCATGAGGCAGATGCCGCTCTCGACTACCTGAACAAGACCGACATGCTGGATTGTGACCATGCTGATATGTATGTGATCAAGGGTCACGTGCTGCTGAGCAACGGGCGCTATAAGGATGCAGAGACGATGTTCAAGAAAGCCATCAAGGAGTCGGGTCACTCGCCGCAGGTGATGCTTAGAATCTTCGTGTCGCTCTACGACAACGATTATGTCCATGTGTCCTACCTCTTTTTCAAACGGTTCTTTGATATGGTGGACAAGGATTTCAACGAAGGCTACTCTTATATGGCTCTGTGCTGTTGGTTCCTGAAATTCTACGACGAGTTCATGTACTACCTGCGTGAGGCCGTGCAGCGTAATAAGAAGGAGGCTCGTACAGTGTTGTCGGATTTGTTCCCTACGGGTATGGCACCAGAGGACTATTACCCATATATGTCTGCGAAACTAGGAATTAAGGATAAAGAATAAAAAGAAACAGAATAGGAATAAGAAGAACATGATATCATCATTACTCAGTAATTTGAACTATACGACCATTTTCCTGCTCATGCTGCTGGAGAGCACTGTGGTACCCGTTCCTTCAGAACTGGTGGTGGCACCTGCTGCCTATCATGCTGCCGGCGGCAGCTTGAATGTGCTGTTGGTAGTGTTGTTTGCTACCATTGGTGCCGACGTGGGAGCCTCCATCAACTATTTCGTGGCACTTTATGTAGGCCGCCCGGTGGTCTACCGCTTTGCCAACAGCAAGTGGGGTAAGATGTGCCTGCTGAATCAGGAAAAGGTGGAGAAGTCGGAGCGCTATTTCGACGATCATGGTGTGGTGGCCACCCTTACGGGCCGCCTCATACCCGGTATCCGTCATCTTATCAGCCTGCCCGCTGGACTGGCGCGCATGAACTATTGGAAGTTCCTGCTCTATACCACCATCGGAGCAGGAGCGTGGCACAGTATACTGGCTGCTATGGGCTGGTATCTGCACGCTATTGTGCCTGAGGAGGAACTGGAAGCCACCATCGAGCGATACAACCACTACATTGTGGGAGCCATCCTGGCTATAGTACTGTTAGTCGTAGCATGGGTCGTGGTGAAGAGAAAGAGGAAGTGAAACGATTGTGAAATTGAAAAACCAGAAAGGAAAGAATATGTCAGTAATCAGCAATCACCTAGTCATTATGGCGGGCGGCGTGGGAAGCCGCTTCTGGCCAATGAGTACCGCAGAGTGTCCCAAACAGTTCATTGACGTGCTGGGTGTCGGGAAGACCCTTCTGCAGCTCACAGTAGAGAGGTTTGGTTCGCTTATAAAACCCGAAAATGTATGGGTCGTCACTAACCAGAAATACGCCGATACAGTGGCTGAACAGCTGCCGGATATGCCTCGCAATCATATTCTCTGTGAACCCTGCCGCCGCAATACCGCTCCCTGCATAGCCTATGTGTCGTGGCGCATTAAGGCGATGGATCCCAAAGCCAACATTGTGGTGACACCTTCCGACCATGTGGTCATGAACGTACAGGAGTTCCAGCGTGTCATCAAAGACTGTATGAAGTTTACAATCGACACAGACGCTATCGTTACCTTAGGCATGAAACCTAACCGCCCGGAGACTGGCTACGGTTACATACAGGCAAACCTTGCCCGCCAGTCGCTGAGGAACAAGGAGATATTCCGTGTGGACACCTTCCGCGAGAAACCCGACCTGGAGACGGCCCGACAATATATTCAGAAACCCAATTTCTTTTGGAATGCCGGTATATTCATATGGAACGTCCACACCATCGTCAATGCTTTCCGTATGTATCAACCATCACTGGCCCGGATTTTCGAGTCAATGCTTCCTGTTTATGGAACAGACAAGGAACAGGATGCAATCAACGAGCGCTTCCCTGAGTGCGAGAATATCTCAGTGGACTACGCCATCATGGAAAAGGCCGACGAGATTTTCGTCTGTCCTGCCGACTTCGGATGGAGCGACCTCGGCACATGGGGATCCCTGCATCAGCAGACCCACAAGGATCTCTATGGCAATGCGCTTATAGGTCCTAGTATTACGATGTACGAAAGCCACAACTGCATTGTTCACACCACCCAGGAAAAACAAGTCGTCGTACAGGGTCTTGACGGCTATATCGTGGCGGAGAACAATGACACCCTGCTGATTTGTAAACTGTCGGAGGAACAGCGTATCAAACAGTTTAGCGGTGAGAATTAGAAAGAAGAATGAATGACCTTCAGTTATTCATTTCCCAATAAAAAGATTTATGGAAAAAGTTGCTCTTATTACAGGTATTACAGGTCAGGACGGAAGCTACCTGGCTGAGTTTTTAATTGAAAAAGGCTACGAGGTTCATGGCCTTATGCGCCGTTCCTCATCCTTCAATACGGCCCGCATCGAACACCTCTATTTGGACGAATGGGTGCGTGATATGAAGAAAAAACGCCTAGTCAATCTCCATTGGGCTGATATGACCGACTCTTCGTCGCTCATCCGCGTCATCTCGAAGGTGCGTCCCAATGAGATTTACAATCTTGCTGCACAGAGTCACGTGAAAGTGTCGTTCGATGTGCCCGAGTATACGGCTGACACCGATGCCAACGGTGTGTTGCGGTTACTGGAGGCAGTGCGTATCTGCGGGCTAGCCGACAGTTGTCGCATCTATCAGGCTTCCACATCGGAACTTTACGGAAAGGTGCAGGAGGTACCCCAAAGCGAGACTACTCCCTTCTACCCCCGCTCTCCCTATGCTGTGGCAAAGCTTTACGGATTCTGGATTATGAAGAACTATCGCGAGTCGTACAACATGTTCTGCTGCAACGGCATCCTCTTCAACCACGAGAGTGAGCGTCGCGGCGAGACTTTCGTCACCCGCAAGATAACGCTGGCAGCAGCACGTATAGCCCAAGGCTATCAGGATAAGCTTTACTTGGGTAATCTTAACTCGCTGCGCGACTGGGGCTATGCAAAAGATTATATAGAGTGTATGTGGCTGATCCTGCAGCAGCCAGAGCCTGATGACTTTGTCATTGCAACAGGTGAGTATCATACTGTCCGCGAGTTCTGCACACTGGCCTTCAAGGAAGTGGGCATAGAGTTGGAATGGCGCGGCGACGGTGTTGACGAGAAAGGATTTGACAAGGCTACAGGCAGGTCGTTGGTCGAGGTGGATCCCAAGTACTTCCGTCCGGCAGAAGTAGACCAACTGCTTGGTAATCCCGCAAAGGCAAAAGCCAAGCTGGGGTGGAACCCGCAGAAGACATCGTTCGAGGAGCTTGTGAAGATTATGGTAAAACACGACATGAAGTTTGTCAGGAAACTGTTCCTCAAAGCTCACATGGATGACTGATTACGACAACGGATTACACATATTATACAAATGTTAGACAAGGCAAGCAAAATATATGTAGCGGGACACCACGGGTTAGTGGGTTCCGCTATTTGGAATAACCTGCAGCAGCGGGGATATACCAATCTGACTGGGCGCAGTCATCAGGAATTGGACTTGACCGATCAGGTGGCCGTGAAACGGTTCTTCGATGAGGAGCGCCCGGAGGCAGTGGTGTTGGCGGCTGCCTTTGTGGGGGGCATCATGGCGAACAGTCTCTATCGTGCCGACTTCATCATGATGAATATGAAGATTCAGTGCAACGTTATTTCCGAGGCATATGCCCACGGAGTGGAAAAACTGCTTTTCCTCGGCTCTACGTGCATTTACCCGAAGAACGCACCGCAGCCCATGAAAGAAGACTGCCTGCTCACCTCGCCGTTGGAATACACCAACGAAGAGTATGCCATAGCGAAGATAGCGGGTCTGAAGATGTGTGAGAGTTACAACTTGCAATATGGTACTAACTACCTGGCAGTGATGCCAACTAATCTCTATGGTCCTAATGACAATTTCCACCTGGAGAACTCTCATGTGATGCCTGCTATGATGCGCAAGATCTATCTTGCGAAGCTGATTCACGAAGGGAAGTGGGAGATGATAGCCGTTGACCTGAATAAGAGACCTGTGGAAGGAGTGGATGGGTCGTCACAGAGTGACGACATACGTGAAATATTAGCCAAGTATGGGATTTATGACAACAAGGTGGTGTTGTGGGGAACGGGTACACCGCTTCGAGAGTTCCTGTGGAGCGAGGATATGGCTGATGCCTCTGTCCACGTGCTGCTGAACGTGAATTTCTCGGATATTATCGGTATTGAGAAGTATTCGAGTGTTCACTATGGGGCTTCCACCTCGGGTGCTGTAGACCGTAACCACTCTGCAGGGCGGGGAGGAGCCATTCCCAAACTGGGTGAAATCCGCAACTGTCACATTAACGTGGGAACAGGCAAGGAACTCACCATCCGCGAACTATCTGAACTTGTGGCTAAGGCCGTAGGTTTCGAAGGCACTATAGAATTCGATGCTTCTAAACCCGACGGAACCATGCGCAAACTCATCGATGTGTCTAAACTGCATTCCTTGGGCTGGACGCACAAAGTAGAGATAGAGGAGGGTGTTAAACGCTTGTTCGACTGGTATCGGAGTACACTATGAGAAACCAGAGTCTCTGTTTGAAGGACAGAGACTCTGGTTGAGGGACATTTTCTCGGGTTAAGTGATAGCGTGTCGGACAGAGTCTCAGTTGGAAGGACAATTCCTTAGGTTAAGTGATAGCGTCTCGGTTTGATGGACGATGTCTCAGTTTTTGACGTAGTCCGTACGGTCCGGGCCAATGTAGTAACCTGCTTCAGGGGGTTGGTTGTAGGCCACATTCTCGGCTGCTACGCTGAGGCGGTAGGGAATGTCCTCCATGAGGCAGTTGATGCGGTAGGAGGTAGGTATGGTAGTGGTGTAGAGCCTCAATTCTCTGCTGTCAGGTGTGCGCACTAGCACCTCTTCGCGCCAGTCACCCAGTATATCGGCCTGCAGGCAGGGATTGCTCTTAGTACCGTTGTTGAACTGCGCACCTTCAAATTTCATGATATCGATGACGCTCCGGCTCTCCCAGTCATATTTGCTGACAGTCTCGCGGTCTAGCAGTTCACGCAGCAGGTCACCGTCCCACCAGATACCGAAGTTTACCGATAGCCTCCTGCCGTTTAGCTGTAGGGTGTTGTCGTGTTGTGGGTTATCGGCATCTTTTGCCGACGAAAGCACATCACCATTCATGGTCCTGATGCCGTGACTGTCGGATGACCACATTTCCACTCCTGGATTTGTGGGGTCTATGTCGGCAGCCATGCAGCGTCCTACATCGCTTTTACTGGGTATTTGGAACACCACTCCGCCCGTTCTGGCGTTGCGCAGGTCTGAGCCGTCGCGTTTGTTCTCGTGACAGTCCCAAATGTAGAGTTGTCCGTCCTTGGGATCTGCAATGAGATGCATGGCATCGCCGTGACCGAAACCGGTGTTGTAGAGTCCTTGACCGTTGTGGTCGACACACATGGATCCGTAGGTTATCTCGTCACAGCCGTCTCCGTCCACATCGGCTACACGCAGGTTATGGTTGCCCTGCCCGGCGTATGACCTCCATTCCGGCTGGTTGGTGTCGAAGGTCCAGTGCTGTTTCAGCTCTTTCCCGTCCCAGTCCCATGCGGCAATCACAGTGCGGGTGTAGTATCCCCGGCAGAAGACTCCGCTGGCATGTATTCCATCAAGATAGGCTACAGCAGCCAGGAAACGGTCGGAACGGTTGGCATAGGCGTCGCCCCATCCGTTAAGGTTACCTCTTTCGGGCACGTAGGGCTTGGTGTCCATCACCTCTCCAGTTAATCCGTTGAATACCGACAGATACTCTGGTCCCGTCAGGATGCGTCCCATCTTGGTGCGCTGCCCTCGGTTGTATCGTGACCACTCCTGCTGTCCGTTCCATGCTGTTTCAGCCTGTTGGACATCGGGCCTGTGACGGTAGTCGGCTGTGGAGTCTCCAACGACGTTGCCTCGTCCGTCAATAGTGCCGTCTCCGGTCTTCACCATCAGTTCTGCCCGTCCGTCGCCGTCAAAGTCGTAGACCATGAACTGCGTATAGTGTGCACCAGCACGTATGTTCCTGCCCAGATTGATGCGCCAGAGGTGTTCTCCGTTGAGCCGGTAGCAATCGATGAGCACCGGCCCAGTAAACCCGTCGTGGGCATTGTCGCGGGCGTTTGAGGGATCCCACTTCAGGAATATTTCGTATTGTCCGTCCCCATCGACATCACCCACCGAGCAGTCATTGGCAGAATATTGGTAGCTGCGTCCGTCGGGAGTAGTTCCTCCTTCGGGCTTCTGGATGGGTATGGGCAGGTAGTCGGCAGGTGCATCGACCTTGAGGGTAAAGCTGCCATTTTGATTGCCTCCGCGTACCTCATATATAATATCACTCGTCTTGGGAGCCTGCTCGTCTATGAAAAATGTGCCTCCCGAAGTCAGTGGCTGGGTGTTCAGCTTGACGCCGTCACGATAGATGTCGAACAGTTCCCCTTTTTTGTCGCTGCCCAGTGTGCGCCAGCTCAGGGTTACCCGTCCGTCCTGTGTCCTAACAGCCACAAGGCCTCGGTTCAGTTTCTCACGTGAGATTTTTGTTAAGTCGTACTTCGGTTGTGCCCACGTTGCTGTGGTCACGATGAGCATGGACAGAAGTTTTAGCAGTTGTTTCTTCATTGTAGTTGGTAGTTCGTTTGTGGTTATTTTTGACTTAGTTCCGATACTCGTCACATATTGCGGAATACTTGCCGCTTATTGCTTATTAAGTGTCTTGTAGCAATGACTTTGCAAAGTTACAAAAAAAAGAAATGACTACCAAATAATAGGATGAAAAAAGCAGGAAAAAAGATAAGTTAGAATACAGTTTTTATAAAGGGTGGTGTGCGTACGAAAGAATGTGTAAACATATGTTCGGGGGTACTGAAAATAAAACTGTATACTGTATTATGTATTCGGTGATAGGTTGCGTGTTTTTTTACGTGCTTTTTTGCCCATTTATTTGGCAGGCTGTTTTTTTTTCCTTAACTTTGTAGCCAACAAACTAATAATTGACATAAGTTATGAAAGAAATTGGGAATCTATACAGGTTCGTTTTGTCGGCTATACTCCTGCTGGTCTGCGTTTGCGTGGGTGCTCAGCCCCGCAGCGAGGCAGGAGCATTGGCAGTTGCCCATTCTTTCTTCGAGCAGAGTCCACGAATGGCAAAGGCTCCCATGCTGGTGGCCGTGAAGGAGCAGACTGTCGGCGGGATGGTAAGGCAGAGGACAGGTCCGTTGGCAGGCAAAGTAGATGAAGAAATGCGCTTCTACGTCATTAACGATGAAGCCAACGACCGTTTTGTCATCGTTTCCGGAGATGAGCGCCAGTTGGATGTCTTGGGCTATTCTGATGATGAGATCTTTGACCCTGAGAATATTCCCTGTGGTCTGAGCACATTCTTGGAGCAATACGGTAGGGAGTATGAACTGTTGCAGCAGAAAACCGTTGTCAGCGGTCCGCTCGGCGGCGATGAGCAGATGGTAACGGTGGAGGCCAGTGTGCCCAAGCGTGTTGCAGCCATCAGCCCGCTGTTGAAGACAAAGTGGAATCAGAGTCCCTACTACAACAACGATTGTCCGATGGACCCAAGGACTAACAAACGTTGTGTCACAGGCTGCGTGGCTACGGCTATGGCTCAGATTATGAAGTACCACAACTATCCGTCGGTGGGGCAGGGAAGCACTTCGTACACCTCCAGCAAGAACTCCATTAAGCAGAGCATGAACTTCTCGCAGGTGCAGTTCAACTGGTCGAAGATGCTGAATAGCTACGACAACAACTCTTCCACTGCAGCTGTCAACGCCGTAGCCCAGCTGATGCATGCCTGTGGTGTGTCGCTTCACATGGATTACGGCAGTAATGCTTCCGGCTCAACCATCAAGAATATTCCTTTCGCCCTGATAAACTTCTTCAAATACCCCCATAATGCTGTCTATTACGATCGAAAGTACTATACGCGCGATGAATGGGATAAAATGATTCAGAACGAGCTGAAAGCCGGACGCCCTATTGCCTATCGTGGAGTGAGTGACCCCGACAAAGACGGAAACACAGGAGGCCATGCCTTTGTATTGGATGGATGCGACAGCGACGGACGCTATCATTTCAATTTCGGCTGGGGAGGCTCGGGCAACGGTTATTTCTACCTGTCTTCCATCAGGCCCGATGAGTACGGATATACCAATTACCAGGGTATGTCGTGCGGCATTGATCCAAAGCTGACAGGCAACAAGCCGGAAGTGTGGTATGCCGACAAGTTCGAGTTCAATCCCAATACCATGCAGATCACCCTCACCAATGTCTACTTTTATAGTTCTGAGTCCAGTACCTACTACGGAGGCTTCAATGGCTGTTGGGGATGGAAGCTAAAAGATATTGAGGCAAATAAGATGATCCGCAGGGAATGGAATGAGCTTTCCAACCTCAAGATGGGTTCTGGCTACAAGAAACTCTCTCAGACCATCGACAGTAAAGACCTGGAAGAGGGTAAGTACTATTATCTCTATTCATCTGTTGCTAACCAAGGCAATACCACCTCCACCAGCATCCACACAGAGGGAGGAAAGACCGACTATTACCTGCTGCAGAAGAATAATGGAAAGGTCACTGCTATCGTCAAGGGCGACCCTGAGGCTAATACCACCCCGAACGTGAGCTTTGTCTCCGTGACCTGTGATAATACCAATCCAGGCAGCCTCACACAGAACGATGTGCTCGTCGTTCATGCTACTTATTTGAACGAGGGAAAGACCGCCAACGTCAGCACGAGGCTCAGGATATGGGACAAGGACATGAATCCTGTGACCGCTAGTAAGACAATCACCAAGTCCTTCCCCAAAGAGGCCGAGACCACCGTTGACTTTGAATTCTCACTGAAAGACCTGCCCGCAGGACAATACATAGCCACTGCGCAGTACCAGAATACGTGGAGCGACAAAAGCACCTGGACTTACCCCACGAAGCTGCTGATCAATTTTACGGTAAAGGCAGAGCCAGTTCCCACCACGCCGAAGATACAGTTCGTTTCCGTCACGAGCTATAACCAGAATCTGGATAACCTGACGCACAATGACAAGCTGGTGTTCACGGCCATCTTTAAGAACACAGGAAAGACCTCCAACATCAAGACCCGTTTCAGAATATGGGATGACGAGATGGAACCCGTGACTGCTAGCCAGACGCAAACCACCCAGTTCCAGAAGGATGGCCAGACGACGGTCAAGTTCGAGTATCCGCTGAAAGACCTGCCCGAAGGGCAGTACGTGGCCACCATACAATATCTGAACGACTGGGATGACAACAAGTGGTACTACAATAAGAACTTGCTGACCAGTTTCCTCGTCAAGGAAGCCGTCAACCCTGAGATACATTTCGTATCAGTAACCTGCGACAACCAGCAATTGGAAAGCCTCTCTGTGAAGGACAAGCTTAAGTTCCACGCCACATTCATGAACAAAGGTTCGTCAGGAAACATCAGAACCTGTATCATCATTTGGAACGACAAGAATAAGTATGTAAGCGAAAAAATTACCAAGACCTTCCCCAAAAACGCCGAGACAACCATTGACATAGAGTATTCACTGGCGAAGGTTGCAGCGGGCACCTACACTGCTGCCGTTCACTATGAACGCTACTGGGAGGAAGGCCCGAATAACTGGTGGTACAACACAGGTCTGCAAAAGGAAATCACCGTTTTGGAACCCGCCAATCCTGAGATGTCGTGGGTGAGTGTCACTTGCGGCAACCCCGATCCCCTTCACCTTACGCAGGACGACGCGCTGAAGCTTGACTGCGTATTCCTCAATGGAGGCAAGACGGCCGACATTCAGACACGTGTCAGGTTCTTCCCCCCCGAGATGTCGGGTGGTTACGTTGCCAGTGCACGAACCACCACGTTCCCCCAAGGCCAGCAAACCACGGTAAACAATACAGTGTCGCTAAACGACATACCTCCTGGCACCTATTACGTCACTGTGCAGTATTTGTCTTCATGGACGAACGGAAAATGGATCTATTCGGATAACGACCTTGTGAAAATTCGTGTTGCGGCTTCTACGTCTATAAATGGAGTCCAAACCGATGAAGAAAGGAATGTGCCCATTTTCGACATGAACGGGCGGCGCCTGACGAAGCCACGTAAGGGAATCAATGTAATTGGCGGTAAGAAAGTAGTAATCAGGTAAGTATGAAGGAATTTGTTATATCAGAAGCGAAAACAGAGACAGCTGTATTAGTGGGTCTCATCACTAGCCAGCAGGACGAAGCCAAGACTAAGGAGTATCTGGACGAACTGGAGTTTCTGGCCGATACTGCCGGTGCAAAGGTGGTTAAAAGATTTACCCAGCGTGTGGGAGGTCCCAGTGCTGTTACCTATGTGGGCAGCGGTAAACTGCTGGAAATCAAGGAGTACATTAAACAGCGGGAAGATGCCTATGATGAAGCCCGAGACCATTCAGAGGACTATGAGTCGGAAGCAGGCATGCCCCAGCCCGTGGGAATGGTTATATTCGATGATGAATTAAGTGCCAAGCAGTTACGTAATATAGAGAAAGAATTGAAGGTGAAGATATTGGATCGTACCTCACTGATTCTCGATATTTTTGCTATGCGGGCACAGACGGCCGAGGCCAAGGCACAGGTGGAACTGGCGCAGCATCGTTACATGCTGCCTCGTCTGCAACGGTTGTGGACTCACTTGGAGCGACAAGGTGGTGGCTCTGGCAGTGGCGGCGGCAAGGGTAGCGTTGGACTACGCGGACCAGGTGAGACTCAGTTGGAAATGGACCGCCGTATCATCCTGCATCGCATCACCCTGCTGAAGCAGCGTTTGGCAGAGATTGACAAGCAGAAGACCACCCAGCGCAAGAATCGCGGACGGCTCATCCGAGTGGCGTTGGTGGGCTATACGAATGTGGGAAAGTCGACAATGATGAATCTGCTGGCCAAAAGCGAGGTGTTTGCAGAGAATAAACTTTTCGCTACACTTGACACCACTGTGAGGAAAATGACCATCGACAATCTGCCTTTCCTGCTGGCCGATACGGTGGGTTTCATCCGCAAGTTGCCGTCAGACCTGGTGGAGTCATTCAAAAGTACCCTTGACGAGGTACGTGAGGCCGACCTTCTGGTTCACGTGGTAGATATCTCCCATCCCGACTTTGAGGAACAGATCAGTGTGGTGGAGAAAACATTGGCGGAACTGGGTTGTGCCGATACGCCGAAACTGATGGTGTTCAATAAAATAGATGCCTATCACTGGATACCGCAGGATGCCGATGACCTGACTCCGCCTACGAAGGAGAACATTTCCTTAGAAGAGCTGAAACGTACGTGGATGGCAAAAATGGGCGATAATACAGTTGAAGGAAATGTGCATGGTGACAGCTGCATCTTCATTTCTGCCCGTGAGAAACAGAATATTGACGAACTGAGAGAGGTGTTATACAAAAAAGTAAGGGAACTTCATGTGCAGAAGTACCCTTACAATGATTTCCTTTATGAAATAAGTGATGAATGAAAGAAAAATCACTCATCACTTATCATCGTATTATAAAAGGTTGTCCTTTTCGATGTCCTTGAAGTACTTATAGGTGCCGTGCTTTAACTCGTCGGTGGCAGGCTCGTCGGCAACGATGATGCCGTGAGGATGCTGCTGCAGGGCACTAATGGTCCATTCCTGGCAAACGGCTCCCTCAATAGCTGCTTTCAGGGCGCGAGCCTTGTGATGACCGTTCACAAGAATCATCACCTCCTTGGCGTCCATCACCGTTCCCACTCCTACAGTCAGAGCCAACTTGGGAACCTTGTTCACATCGTTGTCGAAGAAACGTGAGTTGGCAATGATGGTGTCTGTAGTCAGTGTCTTTACACGTGTGCGGCTTTGGAGCGAAGAGTAAGGTTCGTTGAATGCAATGTGACCATCGGGACCGATACCTCCTAAGAACAGGTCAATGCCACCAGCCTCAAGGATCATCTCTTCATAGTGTGCACACTCTGCTGCCAGGTCGGGAGCATTTCCGTTAAGAATGTGGATGTTCTCCTTGGGACAGTCTATATGGTCGAACAGGTTGCGAGCCATGAAGGAGTGATAACTCTCAGGATGTGACTCCGGCAGTCCTACATATTCATCCATGTTGAACGTCAGCACGTTTTTGAATGATACACGGCCTTCCTTGTTGGCTTTAACCAGACAGGCATACATGCCTTCAGGTGACGAGCCTGTAGGCAATCCAAGAACGAAAGGCTTCTCGGGAGTGGGGTTTGCTTCATTGATGCGACGTATAACATGTTCGGCAGCCCACTGTGACATTTTCTGATAATCGGGTTCAATAATTACTCTCATAGTAGTTCTCTGATAAGTTGTGTTGTTAATAAAATGCGTGCAAATTTATAAACTTCTCATGATATCTGCAAATATTTTAAGAAATTATTTTCATTTTTCTTGTCATATATCATAGATATTCGGAAAAAATACGTTATCTTTGCACCGTTTATTTGAAAAAACATAACGATTATGGAGACATACAGAGCACTTACACAAAACGAAATTGAGATTTTAGAGAACAATGTCTGCTGGGCCGAGGATTGGAATCGCGTACTGGTGGCAGAAGGATTTAAACCATATAACTTCCATCGTGTCATTTTCTACGGTGACATCCGGTTGGGCTCGTTTGACAAAATGGTGGAGGTGAGCAAAGGTTTTGTGAAACACTCGGGCATTAACGACGCCACATTGAGGAACGTCACTGTCGGTAACGACTGCCTGATAGAGAAAGTGGGAAACTATATTAACAACTATACAATTGGTAACGACTGCTACATTTCGAACATCTCTACACTGGAAACCACTGAGGATGCAACCTTCGGTGAAGGAAGTACTATCAGCGTGCTGAACGAGATGGGAGATGGAAATGTAGTGATTTTCCGCGACCTGAATTCACAGATAGCGGCTTTTATGGTGAAGCATGCTAGCGACAAGCAGCTGAAACGGACTATGGAACAGCTGATAGAAGACGAATTGCGGGTTTCACGGCCTGAACGGGGTATTATTGGAAACAATGTGAAGATTATCAACACGAAGGACATTACCAATACGGTGGTGAAAGGTGACTGCGAGATTAGCGGTGCTGCCAGACTCAGCGAATGTACCATCATGTCGTCTCGTGATGCCTCTGTATATATAGGTACGGGCGTGATATGTGAGAACTCCATCATCTGTGACGGTTGTTCCATTAACAACAGCGTGAAGATGCAGGACTGTTTTGTGGGCGAGGCCTGCCAGATAACAAATGGATTCACGGCTGAGGCCAGTTTGTTCTTTGCCAATTCATTCATGGCCAACGGTGAGGCCTGTGCTGCCTTCTGCGGACCGTTCTGTGCTTCCCACCATAAGTCGAGCCTGCTAATTGGCGGTCAGTTCTCTTTCTATAATGCAGGGTCAAACACCAACTTCTCGAATCATGCTTATAAGATGGGCCCCATGCACCATGGTACATTGGAGCGTGGCTCGAAGACGGCCAGCGGAGCTTATATACTGATGCCTGCTACCATTGGTGCCTTCAGTGTATGCTTTGGCAAACTGATGAACCATCCCGACATGAGCAGCCTGCCATTCTCCTATCTAATGGCCTATGGTGAGACCATGTATATTGTTCCCGGAAGAAATATTACGACCGTGGGCTTGTATCGTGACATCAAGAAGTGGCCGAAGCGCGACAAACGTTCACGTCAGTCGAAGAAGTCCATCATCAATTTCGACTGGCTCAGCCCATTTACCGTAGGAGAGATTATTGAGGGAAGAAAGATTCTGGAGGCGCTGCGCCAGGCCAGTGGTGACAATGTGACCACCTATAATTTCCATGAGTATGTCATCAATGCCTCGTCGTTGCGAAAGGGACTGAAGTATTATGATATAGCCTTGAGAATCTATATGGGTGCCATCTTGAAGAGGGCCCGTAAGGAGGGATTCTTCGGACGTCCTTCCAGCAAGGTGGGTGAAGGAAAATGGATAGACTTGAGCGGACTACTGCTGCCTGAGTCTGAGGAGAAACGGCTGATTGCTGACATTAAGAACGGAACTGTGGAGAATGTCCAGCAGATAATAGACCGTTTTAATGACATCAACGAACATTATAACGACTATCGCTGGGCCTGGAGCTACCAGATGATCTTGGACTACTATCATCTGGACGAGATTACACCAGAGTCATGCGACCGTATACACGAGGACTATGTGAAGGCTCGTCGTGCTTGGATAGCAGAAATTAGGAAGGATGCAGAGAAAGAGTTTGCTATGGGCGACGTTGAACAAGATGTGTTTGATGACTTTATCTCAAAACTTGACCATGAAATAGATTATGAGGACTAATTATTTGTTTGCAGCTCTGATAGCGTTCTGCTTGAACGTTCAGGCAAAGGATTATAAGTATGAAACCGTGCCAGGTGACCTGATGCAGACAAGGATATATACCTTGGACAATGGACTGAAGGTATATCTGTCTGTAAACCAAGAGAAACCGAGAATCCAGACGTATATTGCGGTGAGGACTGGTTCGAAGAACGACCCGGCAGAGACCACAGGACTGGCTCACTATTTGGAGCACTTGATGTTTAAGGGTACCCAGAAGTTTGGAACCAACAATGTAGAGGCTGAGGCACCCCTTCTCTCTGAGATAGAACAACGCTATGAGGCTTACCGGAAGCTTATCGATCCTGAGGCCCGTAAGCAGGCTTATCACGTCATCGATTCCGTGAGTCAGGTGGCTGCCCAGTACTTTATTCCCAACGAGTACGATAAGTTAATGGCTGCCATCGGTGCCGAAGGAACCAATGCTTACACGAGCAACGATGTTACCTGCTATACTGAGGACATCCCCTCGAACGAGGTAGAGAACTGGGCGAAGATCCAGGCGGACCGTTTCCAGAATATGGTGATTCGTGGTTTCCATACTGAATTGGAGGCTGTGTACGAGGAATATAATATTGGCTTGACCTCTGACCAGCGTAAGCTCTTTGCCAGTATCAGCAAGCTGCTGTGGCCTAATCATCCCTATGGCCTGCAGACTACCATTGGTACTCAGGAACATTTGAAGAATCCCTCGATTACGAACATTAAGAATTATTTCAATAAGTGGTATCGTCCCAACAACGTAGCCATCTGTATGGCTGGTGACCTGGATCCGGAAAAAACTATTGCCATCATTGACAAGTATTTCTCCGGCTGGAAACCAGGTGCAGATGTACGTCAGCCCGTTTTTCCCGCATTGCCCCCCTTGACTCAGCCTAAGGATACGACGGTGATTGGTCAGGAGGCAGAGCAGATATGGATGGCGTGGCGCGCTAAGCAGGCTAACGCTCTGCAGGCTGATACCCTTCAGCTCATGGAGGATGTGTTGAGTAATGGCCGTGCGGGTCTTTTTGATCTCGACCTCAACCAGACTATGAAGGTGCAGCGTGCAAACGGTGGAGCAGAATTACTTCGCGATCATGGAGCCTTCTTCTTGATGGGAACACCCAAGCAGGGCCAAAGTCTCGAAGAGGTGGGTAAACTCATGCTTGCCGAGATAGAGAAGTTGAAGAAAGGCAACTTCCCAGACAATCTGCTGCCCAGTATAATTAATAACATGAAGCGGAACCATTACCAGTTGTTGGAAAGTAATGAGGGACGTGCCGATATGTTCGTAGATGCCTTCATCAATGAAGTGGACTGGAAACAGGAAGTAGGACGTATTGAACGTATCTCAAAGATTACGAAGCAGGAGCTGGTCGACTTTGCTAATCGGTTCTTTACCAATGGCTATGTCTCTGTCTTCAAGAAACAAGGTGTGGATTCTACACAGAAGAAGATTGACAAACCCGCCATCACCCCCATTCCTGCCAACCGCGATCAGATGAGTCAGTTCGTACAGGATATACAGAATGCCCAGGTGGAGCCTATCCAACCCAAATTCGTTGACTTTCAGAAGGATATTACTTTTGCAAAGACAAAGAAAGGTCTGCCGCTCTATTACGTGAAGAACAATGAGAATGGACTCTTCCAACTAACTTTCCGCTATGAGTTTGGACAGAGTGCTGACAACCGGTACGATGTGGCAAACCAGTACCTGAATTTTATCGGTACAGACAAGATGACTGCTACAGAGGTAAAGCAGAAGTTCTATGAATTGGCGTGCAGTTTTTCTGCTACAGTATGGGATGATGTCATCAATATCAGCCTTAGTGGGCTGAATGAGAGTATGCAATCAGCATTGGCTCTGTTGGAAGATGTGATGAATCATGCTCAGGTAGATAAGCAGGCCTACGACGATTTGGTTAAGAGAATTCTGAAAGGACGTGAGGATGCTAAGAAGAACCAGCGCAATTATTACGCAACATTGTGTGAATATGGCATCTATGGCCCGCGTAACTCCTATCGTGATATTGTCAGCGAGCAACAGTTGAAGAATACTGACCCGCAGGTGTTTGTGGATCTGGTGAAAAAACTCGGCAGCTACGAGCACAGTGTGGATTATTACGGCCCATTGGACGTGAAGGAAGTAACGGCCATCATTGACAAGACCCATCAGACTGCAAAGAAACTACAGGCAGTGCCTCAGAACAACTATTACGTGAAACAGGTAGCCAATCAGAACGAAGTGTGGATAGCACCTTATGATGCTAAGAATATCTATATGCGTGCATACCATCACGAGAATCGTGATTGGAAGATTGGGGAGGCGGCAGTCCAGGCAGTCTTCAATGAGTATTTCGGTGGCGGTATGAACGGTATTGTGTTCCAAGAGATGCGTGAGGCTCGTGGACTGGCCTATAACGCTTCTGCTTTATACAGCCGTCCAGGCAGGAAAGGCGAAAAGGAATCGTTCTACACGCATATAATAACCCAAAACGACAAGATGATGGATTGTATCAACCACTTCCATCAGATTATGAATGAGTTGCCTGCCAGCGAGAATGCATTCAATATAGCAAAAGAGGGACTCACTAAGCAACTTGCCAGTTTGCGGACTACCAAAATGGGTATAATCAGTAAGTGGCATTCAATGAAGGAACTCGGCCTCGACTATGACTTGAATCAGAGAATCTACGAAGGTCTCGGGAAAGTAACTCTTCAAGATGTGGTGAACTTCGAGAAAGCGAATATGGCTGACAAGCCCCTTCGCTACCTGATTCTTGGTGACGAGAAGGAACTTGATGTCAAGTCTTTGGAAAAGATCGGATCCATCCGCAGACTGACAACAGAGGAAGTATTCGGATATTAATCAATAACTAAAAAAACAAAATCATTTATGGCAAAAACAGTAGATTTCAAGTACGCCCCGATGTTTCAGATGGGTGAGGACAAGACAGAGTATCGTCTGTTGAGTAAAGAAGGCGTAAGTACAGCCGAGTTTGAAGGAAAGGAGATTGTGAAAGTGTCAAAGGAAGCTCTGACACTTCTCGCTCAACAGGCTTTCCATGATGTAGAATTCATGTTGCGCCGCGAGCATAACCTGCAGGTGGCTGCCATACTGAACGATCCTGAGGCCAGTGAGAACGACAAGTACGTGGCTTTGCAGTTCCTGCGTAATGCTGAGGTTGCTGCTCGTGGCATTTTGCCTTTCTGTCAGGATACGGGTACAGCTATTATCCATGGTGAGAAAGGTCAGCAGGTGTGGACTGGATTTGAGGATGAAGAGGCTCTTTCATTGGGTGTCTTTAATACCTTCACCCAAGACAACCTGCGTTACTCACAGAATGCTCCGCTGAATATGTACGATGAGGTGAACACCCGTTGTAACTTGCCCGCTCAGATTGATATAGAGGCTTGCGAAGGTGCTGAGTACAGATTTGTGATGGTGGCAAAGGGTGGTGGCTCAGCCAACAAGACTTATTTCTACCCGATGACAAAGGCAACCATCCAGAACGAGGGTACCCTCATCCCCTTCCTCGTAGAGAAAATGAAGAGTCTGGGCACTGCAGCCTGTCCTCCTTATCATATAGCTTTTGTGATTGGCGGAACCAGCGCTGAGAAGAATCTGCTCACCGTAAAGCTTGCCTCTATCAAGTATTACGACAGCCTGCCTACCACGGGAGATGAAACGGGACGCGCTTTCCGCGACATCGATCTGGAGCAGAAACTGCTTGTGGAGGCCCAGAAGATTGGACTGGGTGCTCAGTTCGGTGGTAAGTATTTGGCTCATGATATCCGTGTTGTTCGTCTGCCTCGTCATGGTGCATCTTGTCCTATCGGCATGGGAGTTTCTTGTTCTGCCGACCGTAATATCAAGGCAAAGATCAATAAGGATGGTATCTGGTTGGAGAAAATGGATTCCAATCCCTCAGAGTTGATACCTGCAGAGTTTGCTAAGGCTGGTGAAGGTCAGAATACCATAGAGATCGACCTCAATGAAGGTATTGATGCCGTTCGTAAGGAACTTTCCAAGTATCCAGTCTCTACTCGTGTCAATCTGAAAGGAACCATTATTGTGGCACGCGACATTGCCCATGCTAAGCTGAAGGCACGTATTGATGCCGGAGAGCCAATGCCCGATTACTTCAAGAAGTATCCTGTGCTCTATGCCGGTCCGGCAAAGACTCCTGATGGCTATCCTTGTGGTTCCATGGGACCGACGACCGCTAACCGCATGGATCCCTACGTGGATGAGTTCCAGTCTCTGGGTGCTTCCTTGGTGATGATTGCAAAAGGAAATCGCAGTCAAGTGGTAACCGATGCCTGCCAGAAGTATGGCGGTTTCTACTTAGGCAGTATCGGAGGTGTTGCTGCTGTCCTTTCCCAGTCGAGTATCAAGTCGATAGAGTGTGTGGAGTATCCCGAACTCGGAATGGAAGCCATCTGGAAGATCGATGTGGAGGACTTCCCGGCATTCATCCTTGTCGATGATAAAGGCAATGACTTCTTCAAGACACTTAAGCCCTGGTGTCCTTCATGCAAAAAGTAAAAATAATCTTTTTCTTCTTATACCTATTGCCTTTAGCTGTTATGGCTCAAGGCAATAGGTTTTTTCGCTATAACTGTTTGGGTAACAGTATTGCAGATACCTCTGTTACCCGTGCTTTTTCTACTTCACGGAGATTATTACCAACTCCACGAACCGATTGGCAGCAAGGAAGAATTTACCGGGTACCTTTCATTTTGATGGAATTTTCTGATCGCCAGTTCAGCATGGAAAATCCTCGTGAGTTTTATGACCGTCTCTTTAATGAACCAGGATTTAATCTTGGTCATGGGCGTGGTTGTGTGGCTGACTATTTCCGTGAACAGTCTGGAGGGCTCCTCAATTTGAAGTTCGATGTGGTGGGGCCTATTCGTGTGGACTCGAGTTTATATAAATCTGGAAGAAATCAATTCCGAGAGGCGGCTAGGAAGGCTGACTCCGTTTTGAATTATGCCGATTATGATTGGTATGGAGATGGATCGGTACCCCAATTAGGTTTTATTTATGCAGGGTATGGGGGAAATGAAAACGATGCCAAGTCTGATGGATGTATATGGCCTTTTACGGATTACATTAACATTTATGTTGACGGTCTCATAATCAATAATATGACTTGTAGCGCAGAATTGTGGGCTACTGACGAACTATGTGGTATAGGAACCATCTGTCATGAGTTTTCCCACTGTTTGGGAATCCCTGATCTTTATCCTGTCAGTAGTGAAGAGTTTTCTGTGCTTGACGAGTGGGACTTGATGGATGGCGGTAACTATATTGACAATGGTTGGTGTCCGCCCAATTATTCTGTTCATGAGAAAGAACTGCTTGGATGGTATAAGGCAAAAGAACTCGCTGCAACACAGACTGTTAGTGGCCTTTTGCCATTAGCTTCTGGTGGCGAGGCATATCGTATTACCAACACAGGCAAATCTGACGAATATTATCTTCTGGAGAACCGTCAGCAACAGGGATGGGACTATTTCTTGCCAGGTCACGGGCTGACTATTATTCATGTTGATTACAGGAGGTATGAGTGGGAAAGAAATATTGTGAATGATACTCCTAATCATCATCGGTTAGATTTCTTCCACGCCAGCGGCCAAAACTATAATTATTGTGAAATCATTAATGGAAGGGATTGCTATATTGACGGTCGTAACCTGAATCTGAAGGACTCGGCATATCCCTTTATCAGTGATACACTGGTAGCGAATGAACTGACCGATACGTCTGTTCCTGTTGCAGCTACTTTATTCAATAAAAATGCTAAGGGTAAGCAGTTCATGGAAAAACCAATTAAAAACATACAGGAATCAGCCAACGGACTTATTTCCTTCCAGTTCTTCAATAATGTGGAGGCTGGAATTCGTGTTTTTCCTGATAATCGTAAAACACTTGAGCAGATGTATAATTTGCATGGTCAACGGTTACAGGCGCCTTCACGACATGGTCTTTACATCGTCAATGGGAGGAAATATGTAGCAAGGTGAAAACGTGCTAATATTTTTCTCTTTTCTTTCCAAACATTTGGAAATATCATAAATTATATGTACTTTTGCAACGTTTTATGGTTTCAACTTGTCAACAAAACAATTCAATACAATGAAGGTAATACCCACAGAGATGAATCGTAAGTTATTCTTCCAAAGACTGGCAGTCCCTTTCGGCCTGTCAGTACTTTGTTTTCTTTCAATTCTATTCCACACTCCTGTTGAAGTCAACGCTCAGACAAAGGGAATGTCTGATCAGGCTATTGCAAATATTGTGCAGCAGGAGGCAAAGCGTGGCACACAGAAGTCTCAGATTGTGACGAAGCTTGTGCAGAGCGGTGTGAATATAGACCAAATCCGCCGTGTACGTAAGATGACAGGCACGTCGCAGAATACCAGTGGTACTACAGCCGATGTTTCCCGTTTGCGGCAGGCTAATGGTGACCAGACACAACCTAGTTCTCTCATTAATTCAGGCACAGCTACTAAGCCTGTCCAGGACGACAATCTGCTACCCGACGATGATGAACTGGCACTACTTATTGAGGAACTGACTCCTGATGGCCGTCGGGTCTTCGGTCGTGGCATTTTCAATAAAAAACTGCTTACTTTTGAGCCTGGAATGAATATTGCCACTCCGCAGAACTACGTAGTCGGTCCTGGTGACGTTCTTTTCCTTGATGTCTATGGTGCTTCCCAAAAGACCGAGCAGTTGGAGGTGTCGCCAGAAGGCAAAGTTGTTGTTCCTGGCTATGGCCCTGTATCTGTATCCGGCATGACGGTGGCTGCAGCCCAGCAGCATATACGCTCAACCGTAGGTTCGCGTTATGCCAGTTCTAAATTGAGCTTGACCGTAGGTCAGACACGTACTGTTACAGTAAATGTGATGGGTGAGGTCCGTGCTCCTGGTACATATACTGTTTCGGCCTTTGCTACCGTGTTCCATGCCCTCTATCTAGCTGGCGGTATCGGTTCTTTGGGTTCTCTTCGTAGCATCAAGGTTTTCAGGCAAGGTCGTCAGGTCACTTCGGTGGATGTTTATGAATATATATTGAATGGTCGATTGGCTGGTAATATCCATTTACAGGACAACGATGTCATTGTTGTCAGCCCTTATGAGTGTTTGGTAGATCTTGGTGGCAAAGTGAAACGCCCAATGACCTACGAGATGCGTCCCAACGAGAGTATTGCCACACTTCTGAAATATGCCGGTGGTTATACGGGCGATGCTAATAAGAAAACCGTTCGGGTAAAGCGTATTGCCGGGCCTCGTCATAGTGTTTTTACTGTTGGAGAATTTGATATGTCTTCCTTCCGTGTAGCTGATGGAGATGCTGTAACAGTTGATGCCAACATCAATCGCTATGACAATATGGTAGAAGTCAAAGGTGCTGTGTTCCGTCCTGGAATGTATCAGTTAGGAGGTGATATCACTTCTGTCCGTTCTCTGATAGAAAATGCAGACGGTTTAACAGAGGATGCATTCAAGGCCCGTGCCGTCTTGACACGTATGAAGGAAGACCGCACGTTGGAAACTCAGACAGTGGATCTGAAGGGAATTATGGAAGGAACCGTAGCCGATATTCCTTTACGCAATGAGGATGTGTTAACGATTGCATCAGAAGAAGAGCTTGTTCAGAACCGATGGTTCCGGATAGAAGGGGAAGTGATGAAACCTGACACGTTTGATTATGCTGATAACACAACCATCGAAGATCTGATAGTGATGGCAGGTGGGCTGACTGATGCCGCTTCTACAGTGAAGGTTGACGTGAGCCGCCGTATTATTGACCCCAAAGCTACTAAATCAGGCAAAGAAATCACGAAGTCATATACTTATGCTTTGAAGGATGGTCTGTTGGTTGATGGAGGGAAGGATTTCGTATTAAAACCTTATGATATTGTCCGTGTTCGTAGATCTCCTGGCTTTGTTGAGCCTCGTACAATTACTGTGGAAGGTGAAGTGGAATTTGAAGGTAATTATACCATGGATACGAAGAACCTACGTTTGAGTGATATTATAAAGGCTGCTGGTGGTGTTACTTCTGAAGCCTTTGTAAAGGGAGCACGACTGATGCGTCGAATGACGCCTTACGAGCGTGCTCGAATGGAAGACGTCTTGCGTACTGCTCGCCAGAATCAGGATAAAAATGACTCCATTGCTATTTCAACCATCGTTGTTCCTGATGAATACTCAGTTGGTATCCAACTTGATAAGGCACTTGCTGCACCTGGTTGCGATTATGATATCGTACTGCGTGACTCCGACCGTCTTATTGTGCCAGAGTATAGTGGTACTGTGAAAATCAGTGGCTCTGTGTTATTTCCCAACACGGTATCTTATAATGATGCGAAGACAAACTATAAATGGTATATTAATCAAGCAGGTGGTTATGGTGATGCAGCCAAGCGTCGTAAAGCCTATATTGTTTACCAGAACGGGACAGTCTCGAAAGCTTCTAAAGGTAAGGTAGAGCCTGGTTGCGAAATAATCGTACCGACCAAACTACGTACAAGAACAGAAGAACTTAGCGCAAACCTAACTCGATGGGTTAGTATAGGAACCAGTGTTACTTCTATGACCTCTATCATCATTGCATTGACAAATATTCTGAAATAGATGGAAATCCTAACGGATGAATCATTTACTGAGTTAACAAAAACAAGCTATTATGAAGAAATTAAATGTAATCCTTATGTCAATGGTGGCTGCCCTGCTGGTCAGTTGCGGTACCACCTCTACTGTTCCCATTACGGGACGCCAGCAGACGCTGATGGTCAGCGATGGAGAAGTGCTGAGCTTGGCAACTCAGCAGTATCAGGAGTTCATGAGTAAGGCAAAACTGTCTACCAACACAACGAATACTGCAATGGTTAAGCGGGTGGGACAGAAATTGGCTACTGCCGTGAACAATTATCTGACTCAGAATGGTTTAGCATCAGAAGTTCAGAACTATAAGTGGACCTTCAACCTTGTGCAGGACAAGCAAGTGAATGCCTGGTGTATGCCTGGCGGTTTGATTTGTGTCTATGAGGGTCTGCTGCCCGTTACACAGAATGAGGCTTCGTTGGCCATTGTCTTGGGGCATGAGATTGCCCATGCTGTGGCAAAGCATTCTGCCGAGCAGATGAGCCAGCAGTACAAACAACAGATGGGCTTACAGATAGGGTCTGCCATTGCCGGCATGCTAGGCATGGGGCAGAACACGCAGTCAATTGTCCAGGCCATAGCAGAGCAGGGCTTTAACTTCAAGAATCTGAGCTATTCCCGTAGTCATGAGAATGAGGCCGACCATATGGGCCTTATCTTTGCTGCAATGGCTGGTTACGATCCTCAGGTGGCAACGACCTTCTGGCAGCGTATGGCAGCATCTTCTAATAATCAGACGGCAGAATTCCTGAGTGACCATCCCTCAGATGCTACTCGTATTCAGAATATCCAGAAGTGGATGCCTGAGGCACTGAAGTATTATAAGAAGTAAGAATAAGCACGTGTGAAGATATGAAAAGGCAACTGTTTGTTTTTGCAGGACTGTTGTGCATGGCTCTTCCATCCATAGCACAGTCCAAGGAAGGTGGGCTGACCAGTGATATGCTCTACAGTATACGGAAGGAAAACAAGCCTACGGCCAGTGACCGTGCATTGGCCAATGCTATTGCTGCCAACAATATCGACAACTTGGCAAAGAACCATCAGAACGATGTTGCGATTGATACCTATTTCAGCGTGGAAACGAAGAAACAGTCAATCACTGACCAGAAATCGTCAGGTCGTTGCTGGATGTTCAGTGGCTTCAATGTGCTGCGCTCTGATTATACTCAGAAGCACGACTCCATCCAATTGGAGTTGTCGCAGGCTTATCTGTTCTTCTATGATCAGCTGGAGAAAGCCAATCTGATGCTCCAGGGTGTCATAGACACAGGCAAGAAACCCATTGACGACCAGCGTGTACAGTTCTTCTTCCATAACCCCATCGGTGATGGCGGTACTTTCTGTGGCGTGGCTGACCTGGTAGACAAGTACGGACTGGTGCCTGCAGAAGTGATGCCTGAGTCATATTCTTCTGACAATACGTCAAAGGCTCGTTCGCTCATTGCCTCAAAGCTGCGTGAATTCGGACTTCAACTGCGCGATATGGTGCAGAAGGGCAAGAGCACTTCTGCTATCAACAAGGCCAAAACCCGCATGCTCTCTCAGATTTACCATATGTTGCAGCTTACCATTGGTGAACCGCCTCAGAAGTTCACTTTTACCTTCAAGGACAAGGACGGCCGCAGGATTGGCGATGCCAAGGAGTTCACTCCTATGTCGTTTGCACAGGAGGTGGTGGGCAAGCCTCTGAACGGTAGTTTCATCATGGTGATGAACGATCCGCGTCGTCCTTATAACAAGGTTTATGAGGTGGAGTACGACCGCCATACCTATGATGGTCATAACTGGCGCTATGTCAACCTCTCTATGGATGACATTGAACGTTTGGCCATCTCAGCCTTGAAGCATGGACAGAAGCTGTACAGTTCCTATGATGTGGGTAAGATGCTCGACCGTAAACGTGGCTATGCCGATACAGAGAACTTCGACTATGGTTCCCTCTTTGATACCGTATTTGGCATGGACAAGGCACAGCGTATTTCCACATTCGACAGCGGCTCTACGCACGCTATGACACTCACAGCCGTTGATCTGGATGCACAGGGGAAGGCAACGAAGTGGAAAGTGGAAAATTCCTGGGGAGCAGACTGGGGAGAGAAAGGTTGCCTGATTATGACTGACCGCTGGTTCCGCGAGTATATGTTCCGGCTTGTTGTTCCCATGCGTTTCGTACCTCAGAACATCCGTGACATTGCCAAGCAGACGCCTGTCATGGTGATGCCCGAGGATCCGTTGTTCCTGCCTGATGAATAAACTGCATATATTGTCCGTCATAGCCGCATTCTGCACATTGCCTTTGCATGCGCAGGATGCGGTTGTGCTTGGTGATGATGCTGGAAACGAAGAACTTTCGCTACCTCCGCTAACAGACCGAGGAACGATTGCCCATTTCCCCTACCAAGTTACACCATTCTGCGGTCTTTCCGATTGGAGCCTGCACCCAGGAATGAACGCTTCCCTGTCTGCCTCTGTGGGATGGAGCAAGCATTTGGGAACAGGATTTGCCAATAGTCTTTCTTTGATGCATGCGAATCTGCTGGCTCCTCGGCTGAGCTACGCTATTGGTGTGCATACCCTGCATCTGGACTGGGGACCTTATGCTGTCAATGATGCCGGCTTAACTGCAATGTTAGGCTATAGGCTCAACGACCACTGGGAAACCTACCTCTTTGCACAGAAATCGTTGGTGGAACCTCGTGTGAAGTTACCGTTTTTTCTTGCCGACGATATTGGTGACAAGATAGGTGCATCTATCCGCTATAACTTCAATCCCCAGTTCAGCGTACAGCTTAGTGTATGGGAAGGACGTCGCCCTGAACCTCGGTAATCATCTCTGCTTTTTCCCGCATTGTAGCATTGCCCGATAGTTGTAGCCACTTTCAGGCAGTGCATTCGTGTTTTTCTCGGAGAACTGTCAGAGCGTGAAGTACCTCTGCCGGAGTGATGACGGTTACTTCCTATTCTGTTATCGTGAATCCAAGTAAGAGGCTCCAACGGAATAGGAATGGGGCAAGTGCCCTGTTCCCGTCCCATTGGTGGCGGGGCTGGCGTGTGAACAACCATGCTTCAGAGGTCATAGGACGGGGCTTCGTTGGTGCAAGATCCAATGTAAACGGGAGAAAGGTGGTAGCAAAAACGCTTTTGCGTATACGCAAAACACCTTGCGCCTATACGCAAAACACCTTGTGCCTTAGCGCAAAATTTCCTCGCCTGGACGCAAATGACTTTTCCTGATTCGACTAGACACTTTTTCTCTTCATTAGCTGAAACAGTAGACAATTGTTTTGTAGTCTTACTGAATCGATAGACACAAGCGAAAAAGCTGTGCTGTTTTTGTTGACG
>JAEEGH010000792.1_pt1 | contig 99033 bp, 73 predicted proteins | sample 9134181 | NCBI WGS metagenome assembly JAEEGH01 (sample SAMN16246544, study PRJNA631951) | gut metagenome | biome: gut microbiome; feature: rumen; material: DP-attached | host: Bos | place: Iran: Karaj | collected 2018-10 | reverse complement strand
AACTCTCAACTCAAAAAGACGAACTCGCCACGCTCAACGCTCAACTCTCAACTCTCAACTTTCAACTCTCCGAAAGCAACCGCGTGAAAGAAGAGTACATCGGACGCTTCATGAGCCTCTGTGCACAGTATATCGACAAGCTCGACAACTACCGTAAGATGGTGAACAGGAAGATGAAGAACAAGGAACTCGAAGAGCTGTTCCAGATCTCAAAGTCGACGGAGCTGAAGGAAAAGGAGCTGGAGGAACTCTATGAGAACTTCGACACCGTGTTCCTGCACCTCTTCCCGAATTTCGTGGAAGGGTTCAACGCCCTGTTGCAGCCTGAGATGCGGATACATCCGAAGGAGGAGAACCGGTTGACGACAGACATCCGTATCTTCGCCCTGATCCGTCTGGGCTTTGAGGACTCGTCGAAGATTGCCGAGTTCCTGCATTATTCTGTGAACACCATATATAATTATCGTGCCCGCATCAAAAACGGGGCTTTAGACAATCGCGAACAGTTTGAAAACAAGGTTAAAGAACTATAGACATATATAGACTTTTTAGACATAAGAACAAAAGGACATATTTAATCTTTTGCAGTGCGCAGCACTTATGTTTCTTATGTTCTTATGTCAAAAATAAGCCAAAAGTGTAAAAATAACACCTCTATATTCCGTCCACTCTTTTTTGAGGGCGTAAAAACTATAAGTATCTGAAAATTAGCAATATATCGTTTTGGTGTAGCCTGAAACGTCCACTTTTCCATCCATTCGTCGCGAGACGTATTCTTTTTTTTCATAATTTTGCACCGTCGAATGAAACTGCGACAAGTTTTAAACTTATTATATTAACAATTAACTAACAAAGTATGAAAAAAAGCAGGTATCTATGGTTGCTGTTGGCACTGATGGTGTCGATGGCATCGAACGCCCAAGGAATCTTGGGAACTGTGACAGACGATCTCGGGGAGCCCGTCATCGGAGCTTCCGTCGTCGAGAAGGGTAACCCTCAGAACGGAACGATTACTGACTTCGAAGGTAACTTCAACGTCAAGGTCAGCGAGGGAACACCTATTATTATTTCTTTTATTGGCTATACCTCGCAGGAGGTGATTGCCAAGAACGGCATGCGCGTGACGCTGAAAGAAGACGCCCAGACACTGCAGGACGTGGTGGTGATCGGTTACGGTGTGCAGAAGAAGAGTGTGGTGACAGCCGCCATCGCCAAGGTCTCGAGCGATGACCTCAACGGTACGGCCCCCGTGCGAATGGACAATGCCCTGAAGGGCTTGGCAGCCGGTGTGAACGTCACCTCCAATTCAGGACAGCCTGGAGCCGCCTCGCGTATCCGTGTACGTGGTATCGGTTCGGTGAACGACAGCAATCCGTTGTATATCGTCGACGGTATGCCTATCGAGGGTGGTCTTGACTACATCAACCCCAGCGATATCGAGAGTATCGAGGTGCTGAAGGATGCTGCCTCGGGTGCTATCTACGGAGCCCGTGCTGCCAACGGTGTGATCCTCGTGACCACCAAGAAAGGTAAGCTGGGCAAGGTGACTGTCAACTACAACTTCTCACAGGGTTGGCAGACGGCCTGGAAACATCGTGATGTGCTCGACGCCACAGGTTATATGGTGATGCAGAACGAGGGTCTGGTGAACGCAGGACAGGCTCCGCGTTATGCCGATCCTTACAATGTGACCACGAATACCGACTGGCAGGAGCTGCTCTTCAACGACAATGCCCCCGTGCAGAATCACGAGCTGACGCTCAGTGGCGCTACAGAGAAGGTGAACTACTACTTCTCGCTGGGCTACTACGACCAGGAGGGTATCGTGGGTGGTAACTACGGTCACTCTAATTATAACCGTCTGACTCTGCGTGGCAACTTCAACTTCAACGTGTTCGACGTGGAGAAAGAGCGCAACTGGCTCAATAAACTCGATGTACAGGTGAACCTCTCTTATGCCCGTGTGAAGAGCGCTGGTGTGGATCCCAACTCGCAGTGGGGTAATGAGATTGGTTCTGCCCTCGCACTGCCGCCGGTGATCGCACCTTATGTAACCGGGCAGGATGCTCAGGATCAGATTGACTACTATTCTTCGACCTATCCCGAAGAGTATGTACCCATGTATGGCGAGAACGGACAACTGCTGAATATCCCCGGTGCAGGCTTTAACGAGATGGCTAACCCGCTGGCATCCTTCCAGCTGCCAGTGGCCGACAACTGGAGCCATAAGTTTGTGAGCAACTTCTCGGCTACGCTGGGCATCTGGGACGGATTGAAGTATCGCGTCAGCTATAGCACCGACATGTCGTTCTGGGGCAACCAGAACCATGCTACCCCGTACTGGATCTCTCCGACCAAACACCGCAACTACTCTTCGGCCTCGATGGAGAGTGACCGCGGTACAGTGTGGCAGCTGGAAAACGTGCTGATGTATGACAAGATCTTCGATCGCCACACCATCAACGTGGTGCTTGGTCAGAGTGCCTTCGAGAACTCGGGCTGGACGCTCGGCGCATCGCGTAATAACCTGAAGGACTACGACAAGCCTTGGATTAATGCTGCCACAGGACTGGCTGCTGACGGCGACCGTGACGGATGGGGCGGCCCTGGAGTGAAGCACACCATGAGTTCACTCTTCGCCCGTCTGAGCTACAACTACGATGAGCGTTATATGGTGCAGGCTACAGTACGCCGTGACGGCAGCAGCCGTTTCGGTACGAACAATAAATATGGTGTGTTCCCCTCTTTCTCTCTGGGTTGGAACGTGATGAACGAGAAGTTCATGAAGCAGACCAACGACTGGCTGAACAACCTGAAGGTGCGCTTCAGCTGGGGTAAGAACGGTAACGACAACATCGGCGACTTCCGCTATACTGTGCTGACACAGGGTGGCAACAACTACGGCTTTGGTATGGCTGGCGGTGAGAAGGAACAGATCAGCTCGAAGGCTAACGGACTTTCCAACCCCGATCTGAAATGGGAGGAGTCTGAGCAGTACGACTTCGGTGTGGACTTCGGTTTCCTGAACAACAAGATCACATTTACCTTCGACTGGTTCAAGAAGAAGACCAATGGTATGCTGAAGGATATGAATATCCCCTCGTACGTCGGTGAGTCGAAGCCTATCGGTAACGTGGGCGACATGGAGAATAGCGGTATTGAGTTTGAGCTTGGCTATAAGTTCAATGTCTCTGACGCTAAGTTCCAGATCAAGGCCAACGCCTCTTATCTGAAGAATGAGCTGATACGCCTTGGCAATGCGGCAGGTTTCGAGACCTATGATAATGTCTCTAACCTCGGAAACATCTCACGTGCTGAGGCAGGAGAGCCCTTTACCTACTTCTGGGGCTACAAGACCGCTGGTATCTTCCAGAACTGGGAAGAGGTGAACGCCTACACCAAGGATGGTCAGCTGATTCAGCCTGATGCACGTCCTGGTTATGTACGCTTCGTCGATGTCAACGACGATGGTAAGATCGACGATTCAGACCGTACAAAGATCGGTAAGGGTACCCCCGACTGGACCTTTGGCTTCACCTTCAATGCAGCTTGGAAAGGCTTCGACTTCATGATGTTCTGGCAGGGCACATATGGTAATGACATCTTCGATGCCACCCGTCGTCTCGACCTGCCCGCCATCAACCTTCCCAGCTGGTTCCTCGGACGCTGGACGGGTGAAGGCACCTCTGACAAGTATCCTATATATATTCAGGGTGATGCCACCAACTGGCAGGCTTCCGACCTCTATGTTCACGACGGTAGCTATCTGCGTCTGAAGAACATCGAGCTGGGCTACACCATCCCTGAGTATCTGACGAAGAAGGCTTTCATCAGCCGGCTGCGCCTCTATGTGGCAGCAGAGAACCTGCTGACGTTCACCAAGTACTGGGGCTTCGATCCTGAGATCTCTTCTGGATCAGACAAGTCTAACGGTGTTGATTTCGGTGTTTATCCCCAGCCTCGTACCCTCCGTGTAGGATGTAACCTGACGTTCTAAAGGTAAAAATGTAAAAAAGTAAGAAATTATAAAAAGAAAGAGTTATGAAAACGAATATATTAAATAAGGCCAAAGGACTTATGGTGAAGGTTTTACCTTTTTACCTTTTTACCCTTTTACCTTTAATGACCGGCTGTAAGGACAGTTTCCTTGAGGTGACCAGTCCTACCGACACCTTCATTGAGGAATACTATACCACCAAGACATCGCTCGACGAGGCTCTGGTGGCAGCATACGCACCACTGCACTGGTATGACTACGGTTCAACTTACCAGTACAATGCCCTGAACTTCATCTCAGAGTTCATGAGCGACGACATGTACCCCAACGGCAGTAGTAACACAGACCAGCCGATGCTGCAGTTGATGTTCAACTACTCTTGTACGCCCGTGGTCTGTCTGACAGGTGTCTGGAGTGACAGCTACTCTGGTGTGAAGCGCTCTAACGACGTGCTGACATACTGTGACTGGGTGGAGAAGGCTGGAAACATCTCTGCCGCTGAGCGTGCCGACTATGAGGCTCAGGCCCGTCTGCTCCGTGTGTTCTACTACCTCCAGCTCTGGAAGTTCTATGGTAATATTCCCTGCTACTTCGAGAATCTGCAGGCTCCCTATATCTCTGAGCAGTTTACTGCCGATCAGGTGTATACCAAGGTGATGGAGGAATTAGAGGCCGTCATCGCCACAGGAAATCTGAAGAACGACTATCCCGCAGACCAGAAGGGACACGTGACTCTGCCGTTGGCCTATATGATCTATGCCGAGATGGTGATGATACAGAACGACAGCAGCCGTTATGGCAAGGCACTCGGCTATATGAAGGAACTGATCGGCAGTGGCCGCTACCAGCTGACGCCCAACTACAAGGATATCTGGGATGAGAGTGGCGAGTGGAATGCTGAGTCTATCTGGGAGATCAACTACTTCGACGACAATTCCGTGCGTGGCTGGGGTAACCAGTTGGCTGCTGGTGGTTGTGTGTTCCCACGTCTCCATGGTCCTCGTTCGTTCAAGGCCAATGCAGGCGATCCTTACGAGGATGTCGATGCAGGTTGGGGCTTCAGTGCCATTCCCCTGCACTCTGTGGCCAGCTTTGAGGAGGGTGATATCCGTAAGGAGTTCTCTGCCTTCGACCTCAATGCTCACGGCACAAGTGATGATCCGGGTTGGATGAACACTGGTTACTGCCTCTATAAGTATATGTGCCGCAAGGGTAACAACAAGGACCAGAAGGCTGATGCCGACCTCGGCTTCAATAATAACCTCCGTGTGTATCGTTATTCTGAGGTGCTGCTCAATGCTGCCGAATTGTTGTTGAAGACTGGTGGTAGCGCCAGCGAGGCTGCGGGCTATGTGAACGAGGTTCGTGCCCGTGCTGGTTTGGCTGCAGCTAACGGTGTAGACGAGGATATCATCCTCAACGAGCGTCGTCATGAGTTCATGGGTGAGGGTAAACGTTACTTCGATCTCGTCCGTACTGGCCGTGCTGCCTCTGTGCTGACACCTGCCAACGACAGTGGTGGCTACCGTACCAAGGGCTGGAGCGAGGATGTTCGCTATCTGCCTATCCCGCAGGACAACATCGATGCTGCTCAGGGTACCCTCAAGCAGAACGGAAGCTATAAATAATTGATAATTGATAATTGAAAATTGATAATTATGATGACCAAGATATATAAATTCATACATGCCGGTCTCGTATGCTGCGGTATCACAGCAGCTCTCACGGCCTGCTCGCCAGAGAAATTCGATGGTCCGGATCAGGGTGGCATCCCCTCCGTCTCGAATGTAGACATCAATATGAATGTGGATCAGACAGTGAACCAAGCCACCTTCTCTGTGGCCAACATGCCGGCACAGACCTACGCCATCTGGAAGGTCAACGGTAACACTTATTCTACGCTGAACCCCATGAACTGGGCCAACAGCAAGGCTGGCACCTACGATGTGGAACTGCGCCTCGGCAACCGCAACGGTTTCAGCCAGAGCAGTATCACGAAGACCTTTACGTTTGAGAACTCTCAGATAGACCTCACACCGTACATCAACCGTATCTCACGTACTTGGCGTATCAACTACGCAGAGCAGGGACACATGGGTTGTGGTGAGCCAGGTACCGATGGTAGCAACTGGTGGAGTGCAGCCCCTGGCGACAAGGCCGACTGGGGTGTGTACGACGATCGTCTTACTTTCACTGCCAATGGTGGTTATACCTATGATCCGGGTGAAGGCGGCACGATGTATGTCAATACGGGTTGTTCTATCTTCTCTCAGTTTAACACCAATGACGGTCAGGACTTCATGGCCAATGTCAGTGCTCAGGAGGCCACCTACAGCTTCGACGTCGACGGTGAAAAGGTCATCCTAAAACTCCCTGCCAACACTCAGTTCCCCTATATCTCCAGCGATGCACAGTTTGCTAATCCCGTCTTCACGGTCACCAAGCTCACTAACTCGGAGATGGTGCTGCTCTACGAGGGCGACGGCATCACCTGGCGCTTCATGCTCACCAGCAAGGAGGACACGGCTCCCAAGGCCTTCAAGGGCTATAAGTTCGACAGCGACGGCAATATGCTGCGCAATGCTACATGGACTATTTCTCGTTACTATGCCCACGGCGACGGCTGGGAGGGTTACAATGCGGAGGACATCAGCTATACCAATGAGGGCAACCAGAAGTTTGTGGTCACGCTGCCCTATGAGTCGAACCAGCGCTGGCAGGCTCAGTTCCAGCTGCAGAACCTCGGTGGCGTGTCCACTCAGGCTGGCAAGAACTACGACTTCTCCATCAAGCTGAAGGCTAATCAGGACCTGAACAGTGCCACCGTGAAACTGACGGATGCTACTGACGATACAAACTTCTACTTCGACGAGGTCATTCCTCTGGAGGGCGATACGGAGTATCTGCTTGTCAAGAGCAATATGGAAGGCAAAGACATCGCAACGCTCCACCTCGTGTTCGACTTCGGCGGCTGTAAGGCCGGAACCATCGTTGAGATCACAGACATGGTGCTGAAGGATCATGCCTATGACGACGGCGCAGGACAGCCCGACGAACAGGGGGGTGAACAGGGTGGCAAGGATAAGTTCGATTGGAACTATGACGCTCCTTCCAACCTCTGGAAAGCTGTTGACGCAGGTGCCTACGTGACGGGTTACTATTTCGCCGCTGGCGACGACTGGCACGCCATCGACTACACGGAGGCCACTCACAAGGGTGACGTCTGGGAGCTCACGCTGCCCGCCGATCTCGGCAAGAACCAGTGGCAGGGACAGTTCCATATCGATACTAAGCTGACTGCCAGTGCGGAGAAGAAGTACAACTTCTATATGATTATGGAATCTGATCAGGATCTGTCTCAGGTGACCTTTAAGCTCACCGATGCCGGCGATACGAACTTCTTCATTGAGGAGCGCAACGACGTGCCTGGTGGCGAACCGTTCATCTTGAAGCGCCAGGGTGTCACCCTGAAAGAGGGTACTGACGCTGAGGCCATCCGATTGTTCTTCGACTTTGGCGGTTGCCCTGGCGGTGCTAACGTGAAGATTAGCAAGATCTACTTCGCTGAGGCTGATGGCAGTGTCGATGGTGGTGCCGCTGGCAGTCCCATGGACTATGATGCTGCCGAGAATTTCTGGAAGGCCATCGATGATAATAGTGCTTTCGAGCTCGGCTACTATTTCGCTGCTGGCGACGACTGGCACGCCATTGACTATACGGAGGCTACTCACAAGGGTGATACCTATGAGATTACACTGCCTGACGGCCTCGGCAAGAACCAGTGGCAGGGACAGTTCCATATCGACACCAAGTTGACGGCCAGCGCCTCTAAGAAGTATGATTTCCAGTTTGTGATTGAGACCGATAACGATTGTCCGCAGGTGACTATGAAGCTGACGGATGCCGGCGACACGAACTTCTTCATCGAGGAGCGCAACGATGTTGCCGGTGGTGAGCCGATGACATTCACTTGGAGTGGCGTCGCCCTGAAGGAAGGCACTGATGCTTCGGCTATCCGACTGTTCTTCGATTTCGGTGGCTCTCCTGGTGGTACCAATGTGAAGATTAGCAGGATTATTTTTAGGGAATCCAAATAAATGAGACGATTCATGCTTAATACTATTATGCTCTCTCTTGCCGTGGCCCTTTGGGGCTGCGGTGGGAGCGAGGACGACCCACAGCCTGCACCAGCCAGCATTACGGTTTCGCCAGAGACCGTCAATGCTCCTGCCGAAGGTGGCACCTATACGGTCAACGTGACCACGACTGGCAAGGAGTGGGGCGTGGCCATGGGCGAAGATTTCTTCACAATCAAGACCCAGAACACGGCAGCCCAGACGGGTACGATCACCATCACGGTTCCTGCTAATCCTGTGGCTGAGGCCCGTTCTGGTGCTGTCACGGTGATGTCGGGCGTTGCCCGTAAGACCATCACCGTCACCCAGGCTGCTGCCGAGCAGGCTGCCTACGATGCCCCGGAGGGTTATAAGCTGGTGTGGCAGGATGAATTCAACGAGGGTACTGAGTTGAATCCTGCCGACTGGACCCACGAGGTGCAGAACAGCGGATGGGTGAATAACGAGTTGCAGAACTACGTGAACCACACGACGCCCAAGGGCCGTTATGTGACGGAGATCGGTGGCGGCAAACTCCAGATCCACTGTTTCAAGGAGGATGGTAAGATTTATTCTGGTCGTGTCTATGCCCATGTGAATCAGGGGTGGCAGTACGGCTATTTCGAGGCCTCCATCAAACTGCCGAAGGGTAAAGGCACATGGCCTGCCTTCTGGATGATGCCCGTCGGCAACGACTGGAGCACCAACCCCTGGCCGATGTGTGGCGAGATTGATATCATGGAGGAAGTAGGTTGTGTACCCAATGAGGTGTCGTCCAGCATCCATACGCAGGACTACAACCACACGAAGGGTACGCAGAAGACCCACGCTATGACCATCTCCAAAGCAGAGGGTGAATTCCATACCTATGCCCTGTTATGGACAGCCGATGAGATCACCACTTACGTGGATGGCAAGGTGCAGTTGAGTGTGAAGAAGTCCGTCATCGGTTCTTCTCACAACCAGTGGCCCTTCCATTACGCCTTCTATCCCATCTTCAACCTCGCTTGGGGTGGCGACTGGGGCGGTATGAACGGTGTTGACGAGAGTGCCCTGCCCATTACGATGGAAGTCGATTACATCCGTGTGTTCCAGAAAAAGTAAAAATGAAGAAGTCTTTCCTATATCTCATCGTTCTTTTACTCGCTGCCTGCTCTGCAGGTGGCGGGCAGAAGGGCGAGTCGGGCTTCGTCACCATTCAGGGCCACGACCTGATTCAGCCCAACGGTGAGAAACTGTTTATTCAGGGCACGAACCTCGGCAACTGGCTCAATCCTGAGGGTTATATGTTCGGCTTCAGCCGTACGAACTCCGCCTGGATGATCGACCTGCTGTTCAAGGAGGCTGTAGGACCAGACATCACGGCTGAATTCTGGCAGCAATTCAAGGACAACTACGTAACGAAGGCCGATATCGACTTCATCGCCTCGCAGGGTGCCAACACCATCCGTCTGCCGTTCAACTATAAACTCTTCACAGACGAAGACTATATGGGACAGACGGGCGAGAAGGACGGCTATGCACGCATCGACTCTGTGGTGAGCTGGTGCAAGGCCAACGGGCTCTACCTGATTCTCGATATGCACGACTGCCCCGGTGGTCAGACTGGCGACAACATCGACGACGGGCACGGCTATCCCTGGCTCTTTGAGAGTGAGACCTCGCAGCAGTTGTTCTGTCAAATCTGGCGCGAGATAGCCGACCGTTATAAGAGTGAGACCACCATCCTGGGCTACGAACTGATGAATGAGCCCATTGCCCACTATTTCGCCAATCGTGACTCGCTCTACCAACTCCTGCAGCCGCTCTACAAGCGTTGTGTGGCTGCCATCCGTGAGGTGGATCAGAACCATATCATCCTCTTAGGCGGTGCCCACTGGAACAGTTTCTTCTGGATGCTCGACGATGCGGGCTACGACGACAAACTGATGTACACCTGTCATCGCTATGGCGGGCCTGCCACGAAGGAGGCGATCACACACTACATCCAGTTCCGCGACTCCATCAACCGTCCGATGTATATGGGAGAGTTCGGCCATAACACTGATGAGTGGCAGCGCGACTTTGTCAACGTGCTGAAAGAGGTGAACATCGGCTATACGTTCTGGCCTTATAAGAAGGTCGACGGCTCGTGTATGATGGGCATCCAGCGCCCTGAAGGGTGGGACAGCATCGTGGTGAAATACTCTGAGACCTCTCGCAACACCTATCATGAGTGGCGCGAAGCACGTCCGGATCAGGCTCACTTCCGTGAACTGCTGAAGCAGTTTGCCGAGAACTGCCGCTTCGGAAAATGCCAGCCCCAGACGGACTATATTCAGACCATGGGACTCAAGTGAGAAGATTTTTATTCTACATAGTTTGGTTAACAGCAGTGACGACGGGACGCGCTCAGTCCTATACACAAAGGACTGACGTGCCCTCCGTCTACATTGAGACTGAAAACCGCCGGTCCATCACCAGCAAAGAGCAATACATAAACTGCACGCTGATCTACGTGGACGGCGAGTCGATGCTGCGCTATGAGAATACCCAGATCCGTGGACGCGGAAATTCCAGCTGGTGGAACGCCGACAAGAAATCCTATCGTGTCAAGTTCGCCAACAAAGAGCGCTTCTTAGGCGAGGGCTTTGCCAATGCCAAAAGCTGGACATTTCTGGCCAATCACGGTGATAAGACGATGATCCGCAACGCCCTGACCTACGACCTCGGACGTTTCATGGGCATGAAGTTCTGTCCGGCAGCACGGTTTGTTGACGTCTATCTCAATGGCGACTATCGCGGCACCTACCAGATCAGCGACCAGGTGCAGGTACACAAGAAGCGCATAGAAGTCAGCGAGGAAAACGGCTGGCTGCTCGAAGTGGTCAACGAGAATTCGAAAGAGGACCCCCTGATTACCACCACCCGCTACGGCATCATGTACACCATCAAGAATCCCAAAGACGAGCAGCTGACCCTTGGCAAGCGCATTGCCGTCGGACAGTGGTTACGAAGTTTCGAGGAGGCTGTGGCATCCGACCAGTTCATGGATCCGCAGCGTGGCTGGCGGGCTTTCGTTGACGAGAACGACCTGATTAACTGGTATGTGGGGGCGGAGATTACGGGAAACATCGACGCGCTGTATAGCATCTATATGTATAAGGACGGCGATGACGACAAGATGCACTTCGGCCCGCTGTGGGATCTCGACCTCGGCTACGACAACAGTTCTGAGCGCAGTCTGCTTCGGCAGATGGAGGCTTATCTGGGACTCCGGGACCGCCCCTTCGAGAAGATCGTGCAGCGGCTGTGGAAGGATCCCTGGTTCGCCCAAGCCTGCAACGACCGCCTGCAACAGCTCGTGGACAATGGTTTGCAGCAATATCTCCTCAGTCATATCGACAGCCTGCGCTCAGCCATCTGGCAGACCCAGACGGAGAACTTCCGTAAGTGGCGCATCAACCAGGAGGTGTATTCGTGGGCCAAACGTGCCTACTACAACAATTACGACAGTTACATCAACGACCTGAAGGGCTTTGTGAACATCCACATCCCCTATCTCCAACAAGCCTTTGCACAACGGCTCACCACAGGCATCCACCCACATCAGGCAGACGAGCGTCCTGATAAAGTGTTCGATCTCAATGGCCGTCCGTCTCTAAGGCCTCAGAAAGGAATATTTATCCAAAATCATAGAATAATTACAAGACAATGAAAAAACTGATCACTATTTGTCTGGCACTGATGACAGCTGTGCCAACGTTGGCTCAGACACCAGTCTATCTCGATGAGTCAAAGCCCATTGAACAGCGTATCGACGATGCCATCTCAAGGATGACGCTCGACGAGAAGATTGCCGTGATTCATGCGCAGTCGAAGTTCTCAAGTCCTGGTGTGAAACGTCTCGGCTTCCCTGACCTCTGGACTGACGACGGTCCCCACGGTGTGCGTCCTGACGTGCTCTGGGACGAGTGGGTACAGGCAGGACAGACCAACGACTCGTGTGTGGCGTTCCCTGCGCTCACCTGTCTGGCTGCCACTTGGAATCCTGCGATGGCCCGTCTCTATGGCGAGAGCCTGGGTGAGGAGGCGCTCTACAGAAACAAGAGTGTGATGCTCGGTCCTGGCGTGAACATCTACCGTACGCCGTTAGGTGGCCGGAACTTTGAGTATATGGGTGAAGACCCCTGGCTGGCCTCACGCATGGTGGTGCCCTACGTGAAGGGTCTGCAGTCGAAGGGGGTGGCTGCCTGTGTGAAGCACTATGCCCTGAACAACGACGAGGAATACCGTCATCAGGTGAATGTCATCGTCAGTGACCGTGCCCTCCACGAGATCTATCTGCCCGCCTTCAAGGCTGCTGTGCAGGAGGCTGAGGCGTGGTCGATCATGGGTGCCTACAATCTCTACAAAGACCAACACAATTGCCACAATAATATTATGCTCAACAAGATCCTGAAACAGGACTGGGGCTTCGACGGGGTGGTTATCTCCGACTGGGGTGGCTGCCACGATACCGATGAGGCTGTGAAGAACGGCCTCGATCTGGAGTTCGGTACATGGACGGACGGTCTGATGATGGGCAAGACCAACGCTTACGACAGCTATTATCTCGCCGATGCTTATAAGCAGGGCATCCTCTCAGGCAAGTACTCGACGAAGGAACTCGACGAGAAGGTGCGTCGGCTGCTCCGTCTGTTCTACCGTACGACGATGAAGAAGAACAAACCCTTTGGATTCCTCTGTTCGGACAGTCACTACGAGGCTGCGCTGAAGATTGCCCAGGAAGGCATCGTGCTGCTGAAGAATGAAAAGGTGAAAAAGTCAAAAGGTGAAAAGATGGCTGCGCCGTTATTGCCGATAGATGTAACGAAGACAAAGCGCATCCTCGTGGTAGGCGAGAACGCCATCAAGATGATGACCGTTGGTGGTGGCTCCTCCTCGCTCAAGGTGCAGCGCGAAATCCTTCCTCTCGATGGCATCAATGTTCAATGTTCAATGTTCAATGTTCAATGTGACTACGCGAGGGGCTATGTCGGTGATACCATCCAGAGCTATAACGGCGTCACCGTAGGCCGTTCGCTCTATGAGACCCGCTCTCAGGCTGAGCTCACCGCAGAGGCGGTGGAGAAAGCCCGTGAGGCTGATGTAGTGATCTTCATTGGTGGCCTGAACAAGAGTAATCATCAGGACTGCGAAGGTCACGACCGACTCTCATACGATTTGCCCTACGCCCAGAATGAGGTCATCGAGGCCATCCTGAAGGTGAATCCAAGGCTGGTCTATGTGAACATCTCAGGCAATGGTGCTGCCCTGCCCTGGATAGACAAGGTGCCCGCTGTTGTACAGGCCTGGTTCATCGGCTCTGAGGCTGGAGAGGCTATTGCCTCTGTGCTCTTTGGCGACGTGAACCCTTCGGGCAAACTGCCCTTCACTTGGTATGCCTCACTCGATCAATGCGGAGCCCATGCCCTGAAAGCCTATCCTGGTACGTGGCGCGAAGGCCACAAGATTATCGACGAGGAGTACAAGGAAGGGCTTTTTGTGGGTTATCGTTGGATTGACCGATTAAAGGTGAAAAAGTCAAAAGGTGATAAGGTGAAAAGTGAACCGCTCTTCGCCTTCGGCCACGGTCTGAGCTATACTACCTTCCAATATGGCAAGGTAACGGCCGACAAATCATCGCTGACGGCAGACGAGCAGATCACCTTCACCGTGCCTGTCACCAATACGGGCAGTCGGGCTGGTGCCGAAACTGTACAGCTTTACATCCGCGATGTGGAATCTTCCGTGGAGCGTCCTTTCAAGGAACTGAAAGCCTTCAGCAAAGTGTTCCTCCAGCCTGGTGAAACGCAGCAAGTGAGTCTGACCATCGATAAGTCGGCCCTGAGTTTCTACGATGACAAGGCTGCTGACTGGACGGTTGAGCCTGGTGATTTCGAAGCGCTCATTGGCCCATCGGCAGGTCAGATTGTGACACGATATTCATTCCATCTCCAATAGTGTTTAATTAGTTAGGTAAACAGATTTAGTTAGATGAAGAAAGCCGGACGCTGTGAAGTGTCCGGCTTTTAATGTTTCATTGTTTCAATGTTTCATTGTTTCAATGGTTATCTTGCTATCAGCGAGATGGCGAAGCCGCCACCTGGGGCTTCCTGCAACTTGAGCGTCTGACCAGTCTTCACAGTTTTCTTGGTGATGGTGTAGGCCTGGGGATTCGTCTCGTAGTGAGCACCCTTGGCATCGGCATAGATGGTGCAGTCGTACTGACGGCCCTTGTCGAGGAAGTCGAGTTTGATAACGCTCTGGTGTCCGTTCTCATCGCACTTGCCGCCAATGAACCAGTTGTCGGTGCCCTTGGCCTTGCGGGCTACGGTGATGTAGTCGGCAGGCTCGGCCTCCAGATAGATGCTCTCGTCCCAATCGCAGGCCACGTCACGGATAAACTGGAAGGCATCGTCGAACTTCTCGTAGTTCTCTGGCAGGTCGGCGGCCATCTGGAGGGGTGAGTACATCGTGAGATAAAGGGCCAATGAACCAGCGAGGGTGATGCGGGCCCATGAGGTGTTGTCGCTCCACTCAGAGAGCTTGGTCACGAAGATACCAGGGGTGTAGTCCATCGGACCACCCTGCAGACGGGTGAAGGGCAGGATACAGGTATGGTCAGGACGGGAACCGCCGAAGGCCTCGTACTCTGTACCACGGGCACTCTCGTTGCCTACGAGGTTGGGATAGGTGCGGCAGATGCCCGTAGGACGGGTGGCCTCATGGGCATTCACCATGATGTGGTGCTTGGCGGCCTCCTTCACCACGTAGAGGTAGTGGTTGTTCATCGACTGTGAGTAGTGGTGGTCGCCACGGGGGATGATGTCACCCACATAGCCCGTCTTCACAGCGTCGTAGCCATACTTGTTCATCAGCTCGTAGGCCTCTTTGATATGACGCTCGTAGTTCTGTGCCGACGATGAGGTCTCGTGGTGCATCAGGATCTTCACACCCTTGGAGTGGGCATAGTCGTTGAGCATCTTGATGTCGAAGTCAGGGTAGGGGGTCACGAAGTCGAAGACATCGCGCTTCCACATGTTCGCCCAGTCTTCCCAGCCTACGTTCCAGCCCTCCACGAGCACCTCGTCGAGACCGTTCTTGGCAGCGAAGTCGATATAGCGCTTCACGTTCTCGTTATTGGCCTTATGCGTGCCGTTGGGCTTCACGCTGCTCCAGTCAATCTGGTCGAGTTTGATGCTGGGGAAGTCGTTGGTATAGTGCCAGGAACCACGCCCCACAATCATCTCCCACCAAACACCACAGTATTTCGTAGGATGGATCCAGGAGGTATCCTCGAGTTTACAGGGCTCGTTGAGGTTGAGGATGAGGTTCGACGAAAGCATGTCGCGGGCATCGTCGCTCACCATCACGGTGCGCCAGGGTGTCTCGCAGGGGGTCTGCATACAGCCCTTCAGTCCTGTGGCGTCGGGGGTGAGGTGGCTCACGAAGGTGAAGGCCTTTGGCAGAGGCCAGGGCGACGGTTGGGGATTAGGCGTGTAGGCATTGCTGCCGCCACCCAGTTGGGTGGTGAGGGCCTTGGTCTCAGCGTCGACCAGTTCGAGGTGCATCGTGGCATAGTCGAGACAGGCGGCCTCGTGGATATTGATATAGAGTCCGTCATCGCTCTTCATCTGCAACGAGGTCTGCACACCTGTTGGCGAGAAAACGGCCACAGAGGAGTTGCCCCAGTTAACAGCCTCCTTCATTCGGCTACGGATCTCAGAGAGTTTAGTCTCTTGTGTCTCCTGCTCCTGGGTGTCGTAGTCGCCGGGTAGCCACCAGGCGGTGTGGTCGCCTGCCATCGCAAACTCTGTGCGCTCTTCCTTGATGAGGAAGTAGTTCAGTTCCTTCTGCTGTGGGAACTCGTAACGCAGGCCGATACCGTCATCGTAAACGCGGAAACGGATCACGATGGTCCGTGTGTGCTGTCTTGGGGCCATCTGCGCACCGTTGGCGCTTACCGGACGTTTGCCGAGCCAGCGCTGATTCAGGGTGACGGCCAGCTCGTTGTAGTGGTTGCGGATGTCCTTGGTCTCGCCCCAGACGGGTTGCCAGGTCTCGTCGAAGGTAGAGGTCTCTTCCTTGGCGATGGTGAATCCGTCCATGAGGTCGTGCTCCTGCAGACCCATTGAGGCGTGCTTGTCCTTGGCCAGTTCAAGGCCGAGGAATGAGGGTTTGACCACTTCGCACCCTTTATAGGTCATCTCATAGACGGGGCGCCCTGTGTTATCCACTGAAAACTTTAACTCGATGTTGCCATTCGGCGACTTCACACTGCCTGCCCATGCCATCATCGGCATGAGCAGCAGGCTTAATAATATTTTTCTCATTTTCGTCCGCTTTGTATAATTAATGTGCTGATTTCGTTGTTCAGGTCATCGGCAGCGAGGAGCTGTTCGATGGAGAGGTGCATGCGGTAGCGCCAGTAGTGACGCGGATTGGCGGGGATATTGATGCGCTCGGCATTCTCGTCGGGCAGACGTAGCTTCTCGTCGATACTCATCCAGTCCTGGAAGGAGAGCAGACAGAGCATCGATGGACAGGTGAGGTGACGGCTCACGATGTCCTTGGCCAGCCAGCCTGGCAGAGGACGGGGTGCAGGACCACCACGGCGCAGGGTGGTGTTGTAATACGACTGCGAGCGCTCTTCGTCCTCGTCCCACCACTGGCGCAGGGTTGCCATATCGTGGGTGGAGATGGTGTCCACACTGCGATAGGGATTGTGCGACAGCTTACCGAAACGGGTGGTCGGATCCTTGGGCATTGCCTGAATCTCCAACGAGAGGATACGCAGTTCGTTCATCACCCAGGGCACGCAGTCGGGCACCATACCTAAGTCCTCGGCACAGACCAGCATGCGGGTGGCCTGCGTCAGACGAGGCAGCTTCTTCATGGCCTCAGTGTACCAGAACTGGTTGTTGCGACGGTAGAAGTAGTCGTTGTAGAGGTTGTTGAAGTTGGTCTTCTGATCCTCGCTCAACTGGGTGTATGCCTCCTGATACTGCACGGCGATACGGGGATGCCAGCGGTCGTTACGCTTGTGGTCGACGAGGAACAGTCCCTCGTTGAACTGCACACCGTAGGCCTCAATTTCCTCGCGGCTCATGCCTAGTGCTGGTGCGAACTGTCCCATCAGTCCAGACTTCTCCGGCACGGGGATCTCCCAGATACGGAAGAATCCCAGCACGTGGTCGATACGGTAGGCATCGAAATACTCGGCCATCTTACGGAAACGGCGCACCCACCACTGACAGCCGTCTTTGAGCATCTCGTCCCAGTTGTAGGTGGGGAAGCCCCAGTTCTGACCGTCGGCAGAGAAGGCATCAGGCGGCGCACCGGCCTGACCGTTCAGGTTGAAGTACTTCGGCTCTACCCAGGCCTCCACACCGTCGCGACTGATACCGATGGGGATGTCGCCCTTCAGGATGACACGATGGGCACGGGCATAGTTGTGGGCAGCATGCATCTGGGCATCGAGATGGAACTGGACGAAATACCAGAATGCCACCTCTTTATATATCTTAGTAGCCGGCTTGGTCATGGCCTCGCGCTCCTCAGCGGGCAGGTCGTGGTGGTCAGGCCATTCCGAGAAGGTGGCCGTACCGTAGATGTCGCGGTAGTGGCAGAAGGCGGCATAGGGCACCAGCCACTCCTTGTTCTCCTCAAAGAAGGCCTTGAAGGCTGCGCTCTTCAGCGTCTTGCTGCCTTCCTGAGCATAGAGCTCGCGGAGGTAGTCCATCTTGGTGGCGAACATCTTCTCGTAGTCGATCTGGGGCAGGGCGTTCAGCTCCTGGCGCAGCTTCTCGAAAGCCTCGCGCTTGGCCTGATCCTTGATCTCAGGCAGCTGGCGCATGTCGCAGTACTGGGGATGCAGGGCGTAGATGCTGATCGAGTTATAGGGATAGCTGTCCTGCCAGGTCTTGGTGATGTTCGTGTCGTTGATGGGGAGCACCTGCAGCACCCGCTGTCTGGTCTTGGCACACCAGTCGATCATCATCTTCAGGTCGCCGAAGTCGCCCACGCCGAAGCTGCCCTCGCTGCGCAACGAGAAGATGGGGATGACCGTTCCGGCACCCTTCCAGGGATAGACGGGGAAGTAGGCCTGTGACAGTTCATACACGACCACCTCGCCCTGTTCCATCGGAGGCAGCGCCACCGTGCGGTTCATGCCGTTCTCCCAAAGGGGTGTGACATCCACCTCCTCGTCGAGAGCCACGAACTTGAACTCGAAGGTCTGAGGCAGGGTGTCGGCATCGAGGCTGACGACCCACTCGTTGCTCTCATGCTCCGTCATGTCGATGGCACGCAGGGCCTCCCAGTTGCCGAGGGCCTCGCCACCGCCGATGATGGCCAACCGCTCGTTGTTGCGCAGCTGTGGGGCACGCACCTTCAGACGGATTGTCTTTCCGAATGTGGTCTGGGGACTCATGTCCAGTTTCCTAGCCGCCACGCACTCCGTGAAGGCCGACGAATAGAGGTAGGCGTCCTCAGGAATGTCGATCCAGTGGTCATACACCGTATAGTGAGCCCCCTTCTGGGCGGCAAACTCCAGACGGTGTGGCTCTGTCAGCCATTCCGTGCGTTCCTGCTGGTCGCCACGCATCACGCTATAATAATAATCGATGTGTGTTGAGGTCTTTACGGGCTTGCTCAGTTCTGTCGACCAATGCAGTCCGTCGAGCGTACCCATCTTGTGCTGTTCGGCTGTGTCATCCTTGAGAATGTTCAAAACAAGCTCTTCACCGAACGTCGTCTGATACTCCAAATGAAAGTTGATTCTCATGTTTATTTGGTTTTTTGTTAGACAATTGATTGTAGCTTTCGCCCTTTTGTTTTCTTTCGTGGGTCAAAGTTACGAATTATTCGGATAGGGTGTTCTGCTTTTGTCAAGTTATTAAAGGATTGAATGCGCAAACGATTGCATCTGAAAGGGTCGTGGACAGCCCGTCTCATGCCTATTTGATGGCCTCCAGGAACTCGATTTCCACCATACGGAGTTCGTTGTTGGTGTCGCCGCCGTTCTTGGCTTTGAACAGATCCAATTCACCTGCTGCAGGCTGGGCAACCTCTGTGATGCCACCGAAGGCATCATCGTCTTTGCCGTTGCCTTTCAGACGAATGGTGATCTCGTTGGTCTTGACACGCTTGGCGGGCTTCAGGTGGATATAGCCGAGGCTGCGCTCCGTCTCACCGCTCCAGATGAGTGTCTTTCCTGCATAGACCTCTAAGGGATAGCTACGTACTCGCCAGCCAGTGAGCTTGAGGCAGATGTCGTCAACGATGGCCTTCTTGGCCAGACGGTATGTGATCCAGGCGGTGGAGAGCCGACCGTCGTTCTTCCATTCCGACAGTTCGTTGTCGTCAAAGCTGCGGGAAGCATGTTCTGAGTCATAACCTGCCTTGGCGGAGATGATGTCGATGCCTTGTGCCTGTTCGACGTAAGATGCTGTCTGTGGCGTCTCACCACGATCCAAACGGCCTTTTAACGTCAGCTGCGGCAGGCACTCCTCGCTTTTCACTTCCTCGCTCCTCATTTCTATATACGCAGGCTTCACGCCCTCGGCATAGGCAGAGAGATGGATCTCCCCAGCGTTAGGGGTTGTGCGGACCAGCACACGATTCACACCACACTCCACGGGAAGATCATAACTGCCCACATAATTGTCAGAGATGTTCTTCGTGGCAGCGGCATCGAGCAGACCCGTTGGACGGTTGTCGTCAGGGCGCTGCATCTCCTTGTTGTTGCGGGTGGCGATACCACCAATCCATTTTGCTTCGCCCCATAGTTCGAAATGAACCATACGGTCGTCGAGCGGGCAACGGCGACCCTCTTTGTCGAGCACCTCCACTTGGAAGAGCACTATATCGGCACCGTCGGCCTTGGTACCCTCTGGATTCTCGATGGCCGTCAGTTTCAGTTGATAGGGTTCGGCTACGGTCTCCAGTTTGTAGCGACTGCCATCGGAAGCGACAGCCTCCAGTGTGCCTGGCTCGAAGGGCACATCATCGAACGTAAAGAGATAACGGTAGCTCTGCTTGCCCTTGCCCAGGCTGCGGCCGTTGAGGAACAGCTCCACCTCGTCGGCCGTTGACACCACACAGACCGGCTTGACAGTATTGGCCGGATAGTTCCAGTGCCCTACGATATATGTCCGTGCCTGTTCTGGCTCCACCCATCCTGACCACATCACCTGATGGGCAAAGAATGCATCCTTGGGAATGCGCATGGCATCAACGACGCCGCTGGTGCGATAGTTCGACTCACCGCGATGGTGGGTGTTGGTGTCGGAGAAGATGATCTTCACCCCCCCAGACGAGACACGGGTGCCAGTGCCAGGCCGCTCACGCCAGTAGTCGTACCAACGGCGTACCATCTCGATGGCCAGCTGGTCCATGTTGTGGTTGTAGTCAGGCGCAGGCTGATTGCGATACAACGGACCGTCGCCCTCCTTGTGATAAGGATAGCTCCATTCATCCCAATACTTGCGCAGTCCCTCGTCACGACAGTACTCCATCGCCCACATGGGGTGCTTCTTCGACTTGTTGATATACAGCATCTCGCCACCATACTCTGCCTCGTCGATGTCGAGCATCTCACGACTGCCGATAGCTCGTCCGCCGTAGGGGTCGTACTCGTCGCGGATGGCCTTCATCTCCAGCATGTGCTCTCGGCTGATGCTCTCATTGCCACTCTCGTAGAAGAGGATCGAGGGGTTGTTCCTATTATAGATGATGGCGTCGCGCATCAGTTCCGTGCGCTGTGTCCAGCGAGGTCCCTCCACATCTTTCTCAGCATCACCGGCAGGCATGGCCTGGATGAGTCCCACACGGTCACACGACTCGATGTCCTGCTTCCACGGCGTGACGTGCATCCAGCGCACGAGGTTTGCCCCTGACTCCACCATCAGTCCGTTGGAGTAGTCGCTGAGCCAGGCGGGTACGCTCAGACCTGTGCCAGGCCACTCGTTCGACGTGCGTTGGGCATAGCCGTGCACCATCATCACACGATCGTTCAGCCATATCTTGCCTTCGCCAAACCTGGTTTTCCGGAATCCCGTGCGGGTGATGACGGGGTCATAATACTCTATCCTGTCGCCGCCTGGGGCCACCTCCTTCAGACGGGTCTCCACCGTATAGAGATAGCCATAGCCCCACGACCAGAAGTGGAGTCCGATGACCTCCGAGGCAGCCTTCAGCGTCGCCGCCTCTCCTGGTTCGAGATGGGTGTAGTCCTGACTCTCCTCGCGGGCTATCAGACGTCCGTCGGCATCAGTCAGCGTAAACACCAGCGCTACGTTATGGGCCTTCGTGTCTTCGTTCCTGACCTGCGACTCTGCGTGGATCACGGCCTTGCGGCTGGGTATGTCGAAGTCCGTAGCATAGATATATGTGCCCGTTGTCCCAAGATTCGAATACAGGGGAAGCGTCTGATAGAGCTTATCCGTCACGTGCAGCCATACGTTCTTGGGGATGCCGCCATAGTTGGCATTGAAGTTGCGATCGTTCCACTGGTATCGGCTGTCGTGTTGGCGCGAGCGATAAGTCCAGCTGTTGTCACAACGAACAGCCAACACATTCTCACCTATTATTATATAAGGTGTCAGGTCGAAGCCACAAGCCATCACTCCATTTTCGCTGTAGCCGAGGTGATGTCCGTTCAGATAGAAGTCTGCCCCCTGACGTACACCCTCAAACTCGATGAAGTATTTAGATGTGAGATTTGATTGGTGAGAAGTGAGGGAAAACGTTTTCCTATACCAGCAGATGGTGTCTGTCAGGTTCACAATATCCTTGCGGAAGGCCTCGTCACCATTGAAGGCGTAGGGCAGCGTCACCTGTTGCCAGCGGCTGTCATCGAAGTCTGCCTGTATGGCTTCAGGGTAATCGCCCACACATAGGCGCCAGTTTGCGTTAAAGTTCTGTTTCACTCGTTCCGCAGCTTGCGCTGTCATGCACCACACAGCCAACAAAGCGACAATTAGGGTTGTTTTTAGTAGTTTCATTGTTCCTTGTAGTTTGTTGGTTGCAAAGTTACTGTGTTTTTCGCCAAACAGGCTTTGATTTTTGACATATTCTCCCCACTATTTGCTTTAATCGTCACCCGCGTTGCACGAGTCTGTAGCCTTAGATGCGCAAATACAAGGAATTTGTTGAATGTGTAAAATAGTCCATATCCTTGCAGCAATTTTTCTATATGGTGGATGCGGAAAATGCCGTATCTTTGCACCCATGATTAGAAAACAGTTTGAATTATGCAAGGATTTAACAAAGGATTTCTCTATTTCATTTGTGGCGTGTCGGCGATGGGCGGTTTGCTCTTCGGCTACGACTGGGTGGTGATTGGCGGCGCAAAACCGTTCTATGAGTTGTACTTCGGCATTGCCGACTCACCGCTGATGCAGGGTGTGGCGATGACCACGGCCCTTGTGGGTTGTCTGATAGGAGCTATGGTGGCTGGTGGCGCTGCCGACAAGTATGGCCGCAAGCCGCTGCTGATGTTCTCGGCAGTGCTGTTCACGGTATCGGCCATCGCCACTGGACTGTTCAACGACTTCACCTTATTTAATATAGCGCGCTTCATTGGCGGTGTGGGCATCGGTGTCGCCTCCGCCCTCGCGCCGATGTATATCGCTGAGGTGAGTCCTGCAGAGATTCGCGGACGCATGGTCAGCCTGAACCAGATGACCATCGTGCTGGGTATCCTTGCCGCTCAGGTTGTCAATATGTTGCTGGCTCGCGACACCTCGATTGCCGCAGAACAAGCATGGAACGTGGAGTGGGGTTGGCGCTGGATGTTCTGGGCCGAGACGTTGCCTGCTGCGCTGTTCCTCTTCATGAGTTTCTTTATTCCAGAGAGTCCGGTGTATTTACAGCTGAAGGCTGCGACAGTGTCGCAGCATAAGGAACAGAAGGCAGGACTGAGGGAACTGATGGAAAGCAAGTATGGCAAGGTGTTGCTGTTGGGTCTGATTATTGCCGTGTTCCAGCAGTGGTGTGGCACGAACGTGATCTTCAACTATGCCCAGGAGATATTCGTGGGTGCAGGCTTCGATGTCGACGGCATGTTCATCAACATCGTCATTACTGGTATTGCCAATGTGGTATTCACCTTCGTGGCACTCTATACCATCGAGAAATGGGGCCGTCGGACGCTGATGCTGATTGGTGCAGGAGGACTGGGACTAATCTACTTCATACTTGGCACCTGCTACTTCATGCAGCTGACCGGTGTGATGATGGTGGCTCTGGTGGTGGCTGCGATTTCCGTCTATGCCATGACGCTGGGACCTGTCACATGGACGCTTCTGGCAGAGATATTCCCTCACCGTGTGCGTGGCATCGCCATGGCAACCTGTACGTTTGCCCTCTGGGTGGGATGCTGTACGCTCACCTTCTCCTTCCCCTCGATGAATGCAGCGCTAGGGTCGAGCGGCACGTTCTGGATCTATAGCGGCATCTGTGTGTGTGCTTTCATCTTCCTCTTCCGCAACTGTCCTGAAACCAAGGGCAAGTCACTGGAGCAACTGGAAAGCGAATTAGTAAAATAAAGAATATAAGAAAAATAGTATAAATCAATTGTTTCAGATATTATGGTAAAAGCTTGGAGAGAAATGGTGACGATTCCGACATACGAAGTCGGAATGCCTGAGAAAAACCCGATGTTCTTGGAGAAGCGTGTCTATCAGGGCTCGAGCGGTGTGGTCTATCCCTATCCCGTCATCGAGACGATAAGCGACGATAAGGTCAATAAAGAGTATAAGGCTGTGTATATCGAGAATGAGTATATCAAGGTGATGATACTGCCAGAGCTGGGCGGTCGTGTGCAGATGGCCTACGATAAGATTGCCAAGCGCCACTTCGTCTATTACAACCATGTTATTAAGCCTGCCCTGGTAGGACTCGCAGGACCTTGGATCTCTGGTGGTATCGAGTTCAACTGGCCCCAGCACCATCGTCCTACAACCTTTATGCCAGCCGATTGTACGATAGAAGAAGGAGAGGATGGCGCTGTCACCGTCTGGGTGAGTGAGATGGAGAAGATGTTCCATCAGAAGGGAATGGCTGGCTTCACGCTCCGTCCTGGCTGTGCCTATCTGGAAATCAAAGGTCGCGTCTACAACCGCACCGACGTGCCGCAGACATTCTTGTGGTGGGCCAATCCTGCAGTAGAGGTGAACGATGCCTATCAGAGTGTGTTCCCGCCTGACATCAACGCCGTGTTCGATCATGGCAAGCGTGCCGTCTCGTCGTTCCCCATCGCTACGGGTACCTATTATAAGATGGACTACTCGGCAGGCGTTGATATCTCGAACTATAAGAACATCTTCGTGCCGACCAGCTATATGGGCGTGAACTCACGCTTCAACTTCGAGGGAGGCTACGAGAACGACACCAAGGCGGGCATGCTGCATGTGGCCTCGCACCACTTTTCGCCTGGTAAGAAGCAGTGGACATGGGGTAATGGCGACTTCGGACGTGCCTGGGATCGTAACCTGACGGACGAGTCGACCCCAGAGGAGCGCCAGAAGTGGGGCTTCAAGGCAGAGGGATTCCGTCCCTACATCGAACTGATGGCTGGTGTCTATACAGAGAACCAGCCCGACTTCGCCTGGCTGATGCCCTACGAGGAGAAGCTATTCACGCAGTACTTCATGCCCTATCGCGAGCTGGGTGTGGTGAAGGAGGCCAGCAAAGACCTGGTGTTCAATATAGAGGAAGTTAAAGAAGTTAAGAATGCAGTGGAGTTCAAGGTGTTCGCCACCAACAAGCAGGACGTATGCATCATCTTACGCAATGATGATGGTACCATATATTATAAGAAGGAGCTGACCCTCACGCCTGAGAAAGTGCTGGTTGAGACCGTCGATATGAGGGGTGCCAAGATGAACGAGCTGACGTTCGAAATCAGCAAGCAGTTCCCCTATGGCGAGCGCGCCGTACTCAGTTGGCATGCCGAGAGCGATGAGATCTGTCCTATCCCTGACAGTGCCGAGGCTGCCCTGCTGCCTGAGCAGATCAAGACCAACGAGCAGTTGCTCATCACAGGTAGTCATTTGGAACAGTACCGCCATGCTACATGGAATCCGCTTGATTACTACGAGGAGGCCCTGCGCCGTGATCCGAATGATATCCGTTGTCTGAATGCGATGGGTCTGTGGTTCATCCGCAAGGGTCGTTTTCAGAAGGCCGAGGAATATCTGCGTAAGGCCTACAAACTGTCGATCAAGCGCAATCCGAACCCCTACGACAGCGAGCCTCTTTATAACCTCGCCCTCTCCCTGAAATACCAGGGTAAGGTGGACGAAGCCTACGAACTCTTCTGGAAAGCTACATGGAGCAAGGCTTGGGCTGATGCCGGCTACTTCGAGGCCGCCAAGATCAGCGTGATGCAAGGCCGCTACAAGGATGCCCTCGACGAGATCGACCGCTGTCTGAACAACAACTGGCATAACCACAAGGCCCGTGCCCTGAAGGCTGCCATCCTGCGCAAACTCATTGGAATTGAAAATGGAAAATTGGAAATTGAAAATTCCTCTGCATCAGAAGATCTTCAATCTTCAATCCTCAATCTTCAATCTTTCATCAAGGAGTCTCTGTCGTTTGACCTCTTCAACTACGGCTGTCGCTATGAGCAATATCTTCTTACCAAGGATGAGGCTTTGCTGGCAGAGTTGAAGGAGATGATGCGTAAGAGTGCTCAAAATTATGACGAACTGGCTCTCGACTATGCCGCTGCAGGCCTGTGCGACGAGGCTAAGGCCATCTGGCAGATAGCCATCAGCGAGGGAGCCACATCGCCTATGACCTGGTATTACCTTTTTGCTTTCTGTGGCGAACAAAATGCCCTTGCCAAGGCCGAGGCTGCCGATCCCGCCTATTGCTTCCCCAACCGTCTGGAGGACGTCATCGCCCTCGAAGCCGCCAAGCATTGCGCAGCCAACTCTCAACTCTCCGCTCTCAACTCTCAACTCTCCAAGGCTCCTTACTATCTGGGGTGCCTCTACTATGCTGCCCGTCAGTATGACCTCGCCATCGAGAACTGGGAACTCTCTGCCCGTCTCGATCCAAAGTTCCCAACGGTATGGCGCAACCTCGCCCTGGGTCGTTTTAATAAGCAGGATCGTCAGGAGGAAGCTCTCGAATACATGGAACGCGCCTTCCATCTCGACGAGAACGACGAGCGCGTATTCATGGAACTCGATCAGCTTTACAAGCGTCTGCACCGTTCACATGCAGAGCGTTTGGCTTTCTACGAGCAACATGCAGAACTCATTGAGCGCCGCGACGACCTCGTGCTCGAAGAGGCCACCCTGCTCAATATGCTGGGGCGTTATGAAGAGGCCAAGGAGGTTATCGACAACCGCATCTTCCATCCGTGGGAGGGTGGCGAAGGCAAGGTGAGCGGACAGTATCAGATGTGTCGCCTGGAGATTGCCAAGAAAATCCTTTCAAAGGGAAATGACACCGCCACTGATAACTCTCAATTTTCAATTTTCAATTCTCAATTAGAAAAGGCCAAGAGCCTTTTGGAGGAGTGCCTCGTGTTCCCACACCACTTAGGCGAAGGCAAACTATACGGTTCTCAGGATAACGACTTCCTCTACTTCCTAGGACGCTATGAGGAAGGCACCGCAGGCCCCACAGAGCCCGCTGCCGCCATATACTACAACGATGCCAAGCCCGACAAGATCTTCTACGCCGCCCTCTGCTACCGCAAGCTCGGCCAGGAGGACAAGGCCCGCTCGCTGTTCAACAAGCTCATCAACTACGGCAAGCAGCACATCTTCCAAAAACAGACGATGGACTACTTCGCCGTCTCGCTGCCCGACCTGCTCGTCTGGGAAGGCGATCTCGACGAGATAAACCTCATCCACTGCAAGTACATGCTCGCCCTTGGCTACTATGGCATGGGAGACAGGGAGCGCGCACTGAAGTACCTCGCTGAGGTCGAGGCCCTCGACAACAACCATCTCGGTGCCCGCCAGTTCCGCACACTGATTGACTTGAATCTTTAGGCAGAAGCCTCACTCCGGATCGGGAGTGAGGCTTCTGTATTCCGTCGGGCTCATGCCCATCTGTTTGGAGAACATCCGCGAGAAATAGAAGGGATCGTCGATGCCGATCTTGTAACAGATCTGATTCATCTTTAGGTCTGTTTCCTTGAGCAGACGGCAGGCGTATTCTATCTTCAGGCGATTGAAGTAGGCCAGCGGGCTCTGGCCTGTATGCTTCTTGAATACGGCAGAGAAATGGCTCTGCGAATACCCCACGTAGCGCAGCACGTCGGCCAGCGTGATACGGTTCTCGATATTCTCCTGCATATAGTGGATGGCAGCCTCAACCGTCCCCTTCCCGTCGTTATAGAGTGACGGTTTGTTGCCGTGGCTCTCGTCCTTTCCGGCCCTGCGGAACTGCCCCAGATAGCGCATCGAGGCCAGGAAATGATGCAGCAGGCTCGAGGCATAGCGCAGATCCTCGAGACTGGCGGCGGCGTGGAGCGTCGTCAGGATCTCCTCAAAGATATTGATACGGTCGCTGATGCGCGAGGTCGGCGTGACGTTGATGGCCTGTGGCTTCTGTGCGCCTTCTGCATAGACGGGAGCATGGTCGCCCCTGAAGTGCAGCCAGTAGATGGTCCATTGCTTTCCCGCCGTAGCCCCGTATTCATGCGGCTTCCCTGCCGGCAGGATGAAGTACTGGTTGCGCTCCACCTCATATCGCTTGCCGTCGACGACGTAGAATCCGCTGCCGTCCACACAATAAATAAGTACATACTGGTCGATGACTTTCTCCCTGATGCGGTGGTGATGCTCTGCCTTCGGGTAGTAGCCGATGTCTGTAATCAGCAGACTCTGGCAGAGGGCATCCTGCTCCTGCATCTCTATGAGCATCGGCGGCAGCACCACAGCCCGCTCACCCTGGAATCCGTCTTTCTTCCTGATCATACTTCTTACCTCTTACATCATTTACATGCCGCAAAGATACATATAATAAATGAATGCTCCAAATCTTTCACCGTAAAATCGTCCATATCATTCCCCCGCTTTTCTATAACGGATGAGCGGGGATTTTTGTATCTTTGCACCCAAAAGACAAATGTAGAAATGATGAAGACAAGGTTTTTCATGACAATGGCATTGCTCAGCATGGTGCTGATGGCCAATGCGCAGCGGGTTTACGAGCTGACGGCTCCTGACCAGCCGAAGGTGATTAAGAGCGACCATCTACGGATGGGCGGTGCAAACCCGCAAGGGGAGCGCATAGACGTGAACAGCTTCTATATAAGCATCGGGGGCAAGCCCGTGATCCCCGTGATGGGCGAGTTCCACTACTCACGCTATCCGGCCGAGCAGTGGGAGGAGGAAATCCTGAAAATGAAGGCTGGCGGCGTGACGGTGGTGCCGACGTATGTATTCTGGAGTCTGCACGAGGAGGTGGAGGGCCAGTTCCGCTGGGACGGACAGCGCAACCTCAGAGGCTTTATAGAACTGTGCAAGAAGCACGATATGCCTGTTATCGTACGTATTGGCCCGTTCTGCCACGGCGAGATTCGTAGTGGCGGTCTGCCTGACTGGTTGTTTGCCAAGCCGTTGGAAGTGCGGAGCAACGATCCTGAGTATCTGAAGATCGTGAAGCGGCTCTACACGGAGATTGGCAAGCAGTTGAAAGGACTCTACTACAAGGACGGCGGTCCGATTATCGGCTGTCAGGTGGAGAACGAGATGCAGCACTCTGCGGCTCCGTGGGCCATCTGCTACCCAGGTGAACCCAAGGATCATACTGCGGCCAGCTATAATGCCGGTGAGGCTATGATTGGCGTGGGCAATCAGGCTCACAAGGCCACTGGAGCCGAGATGGGAACCCTGCACATGCAGCTGCTGAAGCAGATGGCGCAGGAGGCGGGCATCGATGTGCCGTTCTTTACGGCTACGGGCTGGGGAAATGCTGCCGTGATAGAAGGTGAGGCCATTCCCGTGACGGCCGCCTATACCTATCCCTTCTGGGCCAAGCCCCATATGTCGAAATTCCTGATGTTCAAGGATCTGACGAAGGAGGCCGACTATGCTCCCACACGCTATAACCCCTCGGACTATCCCTCGTTCTGTGCCGAGATGGGCGCTGGTATCCAGATGATCTATTCCGCACGGCCCATCGTGACGGCTGAAGCTGCCGAGGGTCTGATGGTGCGCACATTAGGCAGCGGAAGCAACGGCATAGGCTATTATATGTATCACGGTGGAAGTACACCTAAGCAGATAGGTGGTGTGGGGTCGTTTAACGATGAGCCGATGGGTATGCCGAAGATTAGCTATGATTTCCAGGCACCAATAGGCGAGTTTGGACTGGAGGGGAAGATGTATCGCAACCTGCGACTGCTGCACTCGTTCCTGGCTGACTTCGGCGATAAGTTGGCTCCGATGGAAACGGTGCTGCCAGAGGGTTGGGAGAAGATGACGCCGCAGAACCGCGATGACCTGCGCTATGCCGCTCGCATGAAGGATGACAGCGGATTCCTGTTCCTGGTGAATTTCCAAGACCACGATACACTGCGCCACAATCAAACGGGAGTGGTAAGACTTAACTTGAAGAAAGAGACCATTTCCATCCCCGTCACACTCCCCAAGGACGTAAGCATGATATTGCCTTTCAATCTGGACATGGACGGCCAACTCCTGAAATATGCCACGGCGCAGCCACTGATGAAGATCTCAGACAAGGGCGCACCTCACTATTTCTTCTTTGCGCCTGAAGGTGTAAAGCCAGAGTATGTGTTTGCAGGCGGTAAAACCTTCCGCCCTGTGCCTGGTCTGAAGAGCACCTTCACGTATAAAGGTATCAAGGTGACAACGCTGACGCGACAGCAGGCATTGAATGCCCTGAAGGTAAACGGCCGGCTGCTGATAGCCGATGCCACCGTGCTGCCTCGCGAGGATGGTGCCGACCTGCTCTGCCTTGGACGGAACACCGTCAGCTATGTGGTATATCCCAGCAAACTGAGCTTCAAGGAGCAGACTGCCAGCGTGGAATACGTCGCACCTCAGTTCGAGGTTAAGAAAGCTGGGCCGAGGCGTATGTCTGTCAGTGTCGCACAGCAGGATGCATCACAGGTGCAAGAATATTTCCTCCGTATCAACTACGTCGGCGATGTGGCGATGGCCTTTATGAAGGGTCAGCTGGTGCAGGATGAGTTCTATCATGGTGAACCATGGACTATCGGCCTGAAGCGATACTACAACGACCTGAAGACCGACCCGCTGACTTTCTACTTCCGCCCTTTGCGTGCCGATGCCCCGTTCCTGCACGACTTGCCCAAACAGACTGTTCCAGATTTCAAGAACGGTTCAGTTGTTGAAATCAAGGATGTTGAGGTCATTCCAGAATATAAGTTTAATATCAAATTCTAGCGACTGAGCCGAAAATTGGGGGACGTTGAGATTGGATTTTGGGAAAGAAAAAGTGCTGCAAGTTTTGTCTTACAGCACCTTGTTTCCGTTTGTTTTAGGGAACCCTAGTACCCAGAGCCGGGGTCGAACCGGCACGGGTTGCCCCACTGGTGTTTGAGACCAGCGCGTCTACCGATTCCGCCATCTGGGCATATCAACGCGACTGGATTCCCATCGGAAAGCGGGTGCAAAGGTACGATAAAATTTTGAAATGACAAAAGTTTCTGATAAAAAACTTAAAAATACTTGCGCATATTATATATTTTGTGTATCTTCGCAGCAAAATATGACTCAATCTATATTCATGGATATCAAGGATGCTAAAAACTTTTGCGTGATACTCGCAGGAGGCAGGGGTCGGAGACTATGGCCGGCTAGTAGAAATGCCTATCCCAAGCAGTTTATTGATTTCTTTGGCACAGGAAAGACCATGTTGCAGTCAACGGTGGATCGTGTGTGCAAGATCATTCCCAAGGAGAATATATATATATGTACGTGTAAGGAGTATCTGGCATTGGTGCAGGAACAACTGCCTTGTCTGACGGAGCAGAACATCCTCGTAGAGCCGATTCACAGGAATACGGCACCTAGTGTGGCTTGGGCTACTATGCGGATACTAAAACGCAATTCTGAGGCAAACGTCATCGTGGTGCCTTCAGACCAGTTGGTTCTCGACGAGGAACGGTTTATCTACTGTCTCAATGTAGGGCTTGGCTATGTATCGGAGAATAACGTGCTGCTGGCGATGGGCGTGAAGCCGACGAGGCCTGAGCCTGGCTATGGCTATATCCAGCTGGGCGACCTGAGCTGCAAGCCTGACGTGTATATGGTGAAGTCGTTCACGGAGAAACCTGAGCGCGAGTTTGCGAAGATGTTCATGGAGAGTGGGGAGTTCTATTGGAACACGGGTATCTTCATCTCCAATGCGCTTCATCTGATCCAGAGCTTTGAGGCCATCTTCCCTATTGTATTACGTACTCTTAGGCTGAATCGCGTGAACTATACTTATGAGGAGGAGATGGCGTATGTGGAAGAGAACTATCCCCGCTATCCTAACCTCTCGCTCGACTATGCCATCTTGGAGCAGAGCCGTAATGTGTATGTGATGAAATGCGACTTTGGTTGGGCTGACTTAGGCACATGGCATGCCATCTACGAGGCCATGAGCAAGGTGGAAGCCGATAATGTGGTGATCGACTCTCTGGTAGAGATGGAGGACTGTCGTAATAACATTATCCGACTGCCGAAGGGACGTCTGGGCGTGATCAGCGGGCTTGACGGGTATATTGTCGTGGAGCAGGATAATGTCTTGCTGATCTGTAAGAAGGGCGACTCTTCGTCGCTGGTGAAGAAATACGCCAGCGAGGTGCAAATGAAATATGGAGAGGAGTTTGTCTGATCAGACAAACTCCTCACGAATCTTTGCGGCTATTTCCTGGAATTCCTCTGGTGTGAGCTTGAGCTTCTCACGACGGAAGTCCGCATCCTGTTCCGACTGCATGGGAATCAGGTGGATATGGGCATGAGCTACTTCGAGGCCGAGCACAATCTGGGCGACCTTCTTGCAGGGGAAAGCTGCCTTGATAGCCTTGGCTACTCGCTTGGCGAAAGCTTGGTACCGCGCCAGTTCGTCGTCCTCCATGTCAAAGAAATAGTCCACTTCGCGACGGGGAATCACGAGCGTATGGCCCTTCACCAACGGATTGATGTCGAGGAAAGCATAGAATTCCTCGTTCTCTGCGCACTTATAGCTGGGAATCTCACCAGCAGCGATCTTACTGAAAATATCCATATTATCCAACTGTTATCTTATCAATTCTCAACTTGATGGTGCCACGCGGAATCTTCACTTCCACCTCGTCACCCACCTTGTGGTTCAGCAGGCCCTGGGCAATGGGGGTCTTGATGGAGATCTTGCCCTCGCGGAGGTTAGCCTCGCTCTCGCTGACGATGGTATAGGTCATCTTCGCCTTGTTGGTGAGATTGGTCATCTCTACCTTTGAGAGAATCTGTACGGCGTCAGTGCTTAGACGGGAGGTGTCTACCACCTTGGCCTCGGAGATGGTCATCTTCAGACGGTTGATCTTGTCTTCCAGGTTTGCCTGTGCCTCCTTGGCGGCATCATACTCAGAGTTTTCGCTGAGGTCTCCCTTCTCGCGGGCCTCGGCGATGGCTGCTGAGGCCTTCGGGCGCTCAACACCTTCCAATCGTTGTAGTTCGGCTACCAGTTTGTCGTAGCCTTCTTGTGACATATATGCCATGTTGTTATGATTTTAAATTTATAATTTTCTATTTCCTTGGGCGGACAAAAACAAAAGAATCCCGACCTTCTCCATGTCGGAATCCTCAGTACTCGCATGTCCTTATCCTTACTCTTCTGGTTGCAAAGGTAGGTATTATTTTTTAATTGCGCAAATTTTTCCGTATAAAAATTGCAAAACGGCATAAATGACCACAGCCGACACCCAACCTCCGATGACATCGACGACGTAGTGAGCCTGGATATAGACGGTGGCCAGGCACATCAGTATGTAAAGTGGCGTGATACCCCAGAACAACGGACGGCTGCGACTGCGCCAGGCAAGGATCATCAGGATGGTGGTGATGCCTACATGACTGCTGGGGAAAGCTGCCGTAGGGCGCTCACCTGTGGCATGGGCACTGGCTACACACTGGTAGAAGTAACCATCGCTGTAGCCAGGCATGGGCAGTGGCTGGTCGTGGGTGGCGAAGTAATCGTGGACGTTGGGGAATATACCCTGGGCGATGTTGTCCAACCCTGCTGCCAGATAATAATACTGTGGTCCTGTGACGGGCAGGAAGATAAAAATCACATAATAGATGAAGAACGACGTGAGGATGATAAATACCGCACGGTCGAATTCCTTATAGCGGAAAAAGAAGTAGAACAGCGACACGAGGGCAATCAGCGGGAAATATGATGCGTAGCCCAGGTGCATCAGTTCTGAGAACACGGGGTGGGAGATGGCCTGGGAGAACAACAGCGCAGGCTGACAGCCGCACAGCCATTGCTCGTAAGCCGCAAAGTGGTGGTCGAGGTTAGGAAACAGCCTGTTCAGTTCGTACGTGTCTGGATACCACCAGGAGAGCAGGAACATCTGTACTATGATTCTGCATAACAATGTGAAGCGGCAGGGTATTAGTCTGTACACGAGCCATACGGCCAGCGTAAGCATCACAATACGGAACCGGCCCCAGAGCATGGCTTCGGGATTCATGGCTTTCGTAAAGGTGAACAATACCACAAGCACCGTCAGCAACAGATAGCCCATGACGACCCATTCCACTGCCAACAGCCCCTTCTTCGGCTTCCGCTCTATCTCAAAAAGATGTTTTATAATGTTCAATGTTCAATCTTCAATGTTCAATGATCACAACCAACCATTGTCTTTATACCACTTGATGGAGCGTCTGACACCTTCTTTGAGTGTGACCTTCGGCTGATAGCCCAGCTCGTCGATGGCAGGCTGGATGTCACAACGCCAGTTGCGCTGCTTCAGAATGTTGAACTTATCGTTGTTCAGCACACTCACCTTACCCGTCAGTCTACTGGTGTATTCTCCGAAGAAGGTGATGACGCGCAGCACCCATACTGGTGCCGTCATGCGAATCCACCAAGGGCGCCCCAATTCTTCATGGATAAGGTCGCTGAAGGTTGTGCTCTGATACACCTCGCCATCGGAGAGGAAATACTTTCTGCCATTCTCTCCTTTCTCGAGTGCGAGGAACACGGCCTGCACGACATCCTCGACATAGACGAACGTAATGTCCTGGCGCTTGTAGCCCACGGCGAAGTCGGAATGCTGTTTAATGCTTTTCGCCATCACGAAGTAGTCCTTCTCCCTGGGACCATAGACACCAGTCGGCCTTAATATAATATAAGGTATGCGCGAGGCGAGTGTGTCGAGATAATGCTCTGCCTCTAATTTGCTGCGTCCATATTCGGTATTGGGCTGAGGGATGTCTGTCTCGCGGATCTCTTCGTAGGGCTGTTGTTCTTTGATGGCTCCAAAGATGCTGAGACTGCTTAGGTAGACAAACCGTTTCAATGGCATCCCTACTTCAAGGATGGCTTCGCACAAGTTTTTCGTTCCTTCGCAGTTGATGCGCATGAAGTCCTGGCGGTTCAGGCACTTCGTCACGCCAGCGGCATGCACTATGTAGTCGAAGTCCTGCCCCCGCAACTGCTCTACAAGCTGTTGCTGGCTCGACAGGTTCAGTTCGATGAAGTGGATGCGCTTGTCCTGCAGGTATTCCTTTGAACTGCTCTTGCGGACAGCCGCCCATGTCTCGAAGCCTCTTTTAAGTGCCTCCTCCACGATAAACGAGCCTATAAACCCGCTCGCACCAGTGATTAATATCTTCATTTTGTTAAATTTGGGTGCAAAGTTACTCTTTTTTTGAGACAAAAGAACAAAAGCTACATAAAAACTTGTGTTCTTGTGTTCTTATGTCTAAAATTTTTCGTATCTTTGCCCCAAAGAACTTAAAAATACAAGTCTATGGGAAAGAAGAAAGGTGGAAAACGGTTAGGGAAGAAACAGGTCAGCGAACTGCTGCAGAACCTCTTCCAGCACAATCCGAACGAGACGTTCTCGTTCAAACAGATATTCAGGGCGCTTAAACTCGACACCCATCCGCTGAAGATGCTCGCCATCGACGTGATGGAGGAGATGGCGTGGGATGACTTCCTCTCGAAGGTCAGCGACACCAGTTACCGTCTGAACCTGAAGACACAGGTGCAGGAGGGTGTGTTCCGTCGTAAGGCCAGCGGTCGTAACTCGTTCCTGCCAGACGATGGTGGAACGCCAGTGTTCGTGGCTGAGCGCAACTCGATGTCTGCGATGGACGGCGACAGAGTGAAAGTGTCGTATATGGCCCGTCGCGACAAGCATATCAAGGAGGCGATGGTCATTGAGATCGTCCGTCGTGCCCATGATCAGATTGTGGGTAAGCTGAGGGTGGAGAAGGATATGGCCTTCCTTATTCCGCAGGACTCGACGTTCGTCCATGACATCATCATCCCCAAGCGCAAACTGAAGGGAGGAAAGACGGATGATAAGGCTGTAGTGAAGGTTATCCAATGGCCTGATGCCGAGCATAAGAACATCATCGGCTCCGTGGTTGATATCCTCGGAAAGACAGGTGAGAACAACGCCGAGATGCACGCCATCCTCGCCCAGTACAACCTGCCGTATAAGTATCCGAAGAATGTGGAGGAGGCGGCAGAGAAGATCGACGCTACCATCACGCCGCAGGAGATTGCCCGTCGTGAGGACTTCCGTGACGTGTTCACCTGTACCATCGACCCCAAGGATGCCAAGGATTTCGACGATGCCCTCAGTATCCGTAAGCTGGAGAATGGATTATGGGAGGTGGGTGTGCATATTGCCGACGTTAGCCACTACGTGAAGGAAGGCTCCACCATCGACAAGGAGGGGTATAACCGTGCTACGAGCATCTATCTTGTCGACCGTACTATCCCCATGTTGCCAGAGCGCCTTTGCAACTTCATCTGTTCGCTACGCCCCAATGAGGAGAAACTCTGCTACAGCGTCATCTTCCAGATGGACGATGAGGCGAACATCAAGACGTGGCATCTCGCCCATACGGTGATTAAGAGTGATCGTCGCTATGCCTATGAGGAAGTTCAGCAGATCTTGGAGGACAATGGTGTGAAGGACGGCACAGGTGAGCCTGCGCCCCCTGCCACTAAGAAGAATCCTTACAAAGGCGAATACGCTGACAAACTCATTAAACTCGATGCCCTTGCCAAGAAACTGCGTGCTGCCCGCTTCAAGAACGGCTCCGTGAAGTTCGACCGCGAGGAACTCCACTTCGACATCGACGAAACGGGCAAACCCGTCAAGGCTTACTTCAAGACATCTAAAGATGCCAATAAGCTCATTGAGGAGTTTATGCTGCTGGCGAATAAGACTGTCGCAGAGTCCATAGGCCGTGTGAAGAAGGGGCAGAAGGCTAAGACCCTGCCTTACCGTATTCACGACCAGCCCGATCCCCAGAAACTCGAGAACCTGCGTCAGTTTGTGTCGAAGTTCGGCTATAAGGTGAAGACCAGCGGCACGAAAGGTGCCATCACCAAGTCACTTAATGCGCTGATGACTGATGCTGAGGGGACTCGTGAGCAGAATGCCATCGAAACCGTTGCCTTGAGGGCTATGATGAAGGCTAAATACAGTGTTCATAATATCGGACACTATGGTCTCGCCTTCGACTATTACACTCACTTTACCTCGCCCATCCGTCGTTATCCGGATATGATGGTACATCGTTTGTTGACGAAATATCAGGATGGAGCCCGCTCGGCTAATAAGGACAAATACGAGGAGTATTGTGAGCACTGTAGCGATATGGAACAGGTGTCGCAGAATGCCGAGCGCGACTCCATCAAATACAAGATGGTGGAGTTCATGGCCGATAAGATTGGAAACACCTACGATGCCCATATCTCTGGTCTCACCTCCTACGGCATCTACGCCCAGATCGACGAGACCCACTGTGAGGGTATGATTCCCATCCGTGACCTCGGTGATGACTATTACGACTTCGACGAGAAGAATTTTGTCATCGTCGGCCGTCGTCATCACACGAAGTACCAGTTGGGCGATCCCATCCGCATCCAGGTGGCCCGTGCGAACCTCGAGCGCAAACAGCTCGACTTCACCCTCGCCGACTGACTATGACTTGAACGACGTGGAGTGTCGTGTAACTTCGCGCGTTCCTTTTATTATTACGCCTGCGAGGAACTGTTAAAAAACATATTCTCTGAATAAAAATCCCGATAATCATTTGGTGGCTATCGGGATTTTTTCTTATCTTTGCACCGGAATTTAAAACATAACCATCAAGAAATAGTTTATCACAAAACCCAGTAAATTATGCACCGGCTTTAAAAGGCCGGCGGGATCGTACGCTCTTTGACATTTTGGTACAACAATAGTGTTTTGTGATAGAAACTTCGAGTCAAGTTTCTGTGAACCTTACTGGACAGTGGCTCAGGCCATTGGCCAAATACCACTTGCGCCCTTCTCCAAAGGGCATATATCAAATGTTTTCAATTCAACCTTCTATTACTTTTTATGAAAAAGGAACCGAAAAACAAAGTTGATGAAGAGTTCGACCTTTTACTTCAGGAGTTTATCGATGATGCGCTCGACTATGAGAACCAGGATGAAGATCTGGATAATGACGGGCTTGAGACTCCTGACGAACATGAAGAACCTGATGACCCACGTTTGCCCTTCCCGCCAGAAATGGACAGCAGGGTTGCGGAATTCAGGATGAAGACATGCCTTGAAGAGCACCACGACATGGAGGATGTGCAGTCTGTCAGCATTGAGGTGATGCCTGACCGAGAGAAAAACCTCTGCAGCAATGGCCCCGTGTCTGTGACTATTCAGATGAAGCCCAAGATGCGTTCCCGATTGCATCGTTTCAGGTGCTTCGTCTACCATGAATCCTTCTTTCCGATGTGCTCATCGACAGAGAAGACACCATTCAAACGTCTGCCAGACAGACGAATGACGGTGGAGCTCCCCTGCGATCATATCTGGGTGCCCGGAAAGTATATCCTCTACGTCAACGACAGCTTCGACGAGTCACTGATGCGCATCGACTTCACCCTCGACAGTGATCTTCGTCTGGAAGCCCAGGAACCTCGGATGATCGATCCATGTGGATTGGAACACGTCCTCGTCTCCTGTATCGAGGTTGTTGACGGCGACTGGCACGCTGTGGCAGAAATGCCCGGCATGACTCAGTTCAGACAGCGGGTAATGCAGGCCCGCCAAATGGTACTTATGAACGAAGTCCGAAAGGAACTAGGCGCCGGAGCCCTTCGTCAGTGCCATAATCTTCTCATCTGCACTCACAACGATGATATCACCCCTGAGGTGATGAAGAACTTCCAAAGCATGATCACCTACGATCATAGCTTTGTGCATGTAGATTGCTCAACGCTCTATGACCCCACAAGTCAGTATCCTTACGAACAGCTTTCCGAGAAGTTTAGTGCCAGCTCCGGACAGGTATACTGTCTCACTCGTATAGCCGATCTTTTGGCAGCTAGCGGCAAGGTGGTGATGCGACGCATCATGGAGCATATCCGTGCCTCCAACGGATTGGATTATCTTTGGATTTGTGGTTCGCGCTCAGAGATCGACGAACTGCTGGAACTCTACCCCTCGCTGCGGCAGAACTTTGAGAGCGACAGCTACATCGAGCAGCAGCGCTATACGGCTTTCGACCTCGTGCAAGTCTTCTTCCGCCAACTTTCCCACGAACATCTCGACTTAGACGACCATCTCAAGGACCGTCTTGCAAAGACCGTCTTTCAAGGCTGTAAGCAGGGCGCAATCGCCAACTGGACGATGGCTGATGTCCGTCGTTTCATGGCTGAGGAGGTGCGACCGCGTTATATCCAGCGCATCATCCCCCTGACCAACGACTACAAGGTTTTCCCGCTCGTCGACGATGATATCCCCTTCGATAAGCTCACCAGCAGAGGCTCAGTCTTCGAGGAGAGTGTTCACGAACTTAACGGTATGGTAGGCCTTAAGGACGTGAAAGATGGCGTCCGGACGATGGCTAATCAAGCCCGCTTCAATCAGGATCGTCGCCAACGTGGCCTCAGAAGTGACAGTGGTATCGTTTACCACACGGTCTTCATGGGCAACCCGGGCACAGGCAAAACCACCGTCGCCCGTCAACTCGGCAAGATGTATCACGCCATGGGACTCCTCTCCAAGGGTGAGCTGATTGCCGTAGACCGTACACGTCTGGTAGGGCAATATCTCGGACAGACGGAAGACAATATGAAGGTGGTCTTTGAGGAGGCCCGCGGCAATGTGCTATTCATTGATGAGGCCTACAACCTCAGTACGGGGGCAGACGATCGTAAGGACTTCGGCTATCGTGTCATCGAGTCGCTGCTCACTATCCTTACGAAGCCCGTCGATATGCTTGTCGTTCTCGCGGGCTACACCAAGGAGATGGAAGCCATGCTGAGTTCCAACCCTGGACTTTGGAGCCGCTTCCCCTACAAGTACCAGTTCGATGACTACGACGGCGTTCAGCTGATGGAGATTGCCAAACATCTCTTCGAACGTGAGGATTACATCCTTACCGGCGAAGCCGAAGCAGAACTGAGGAAGGACATTGAGCATACCTTGAAGATGAAGCCTCCTGAGTTTGGCAACGCCCGATGGATAGAGCAGTTCGTCCACAACGGCATCATCCCCGCCATGGCCGATCGCGTCTATGCCACCGCATGTTCCGACTTCCAACGTGTCGAAGCCTCCGATATCGCGAAGGCCTTTGAGCGTTTCCGTCCCAAAGCCGCTCCGCTGAAGCCCCACCACAAAGTGGTGTCAGGCTTCAGCGCCTGACGGCGCCTAATTAATTATCAAATATGAGAAGAAGAATTCCGTATCGGGTATGCCAATGCTTACCCAATGGTGTAGTGACTCATCTTGAAGCCAGATTGCTCAAGGATTTGGTCAATCGTGAGATCCATCCGATCCGTTGCGCGGAGAGTTGCAAGAGGAAATACATGAAGGGCATGAGGCTGGGAGATCTCTGTGCTGAGACGGGCCATTTCTGGTGGGCCAGGAAAATCTGGAGGTTCACGGCCGACCTGATTGAGAGCAAGGACTACGACGACTGGCGTTATGTCTGGTTCGACAATCGTAGGGTTCGTCTCACAGATGTCATCTCTGAGACAGAATGCGAACTGCTTGAACGCCGATGCAGTGACCTTTGGTGTCGGCTTGGATTCCCTGAGTACTCGTGGTGGGACAAACGAGTTGAGTATCTTACTAGCCAATATTTCGGCACGTGCTATTATTACTTGTTTGCTGAGCGGTATGATGGCTACTACGACGAGTTGATTGGTGAATGGGAAGAGAAGATGGTAGAAGCGCGGGCTGAGCAGGAGACGGAACAGATGTTCCGCGATGGCCAGGGCGACAACCTCCCTCCTTGTTCACAGAACTTCACTGAGTATTGGCACGATGGTCCTCATATAGAGGACTTCTCGTGGCTTTACAACTAATGACCAACCTGAAGATTAATTTGAAAACCATGTAAATTGATTAAGATTATGCATACAGAATTATTTAAGAAAGACAGAACCAACATCTTAAAGTACCTCCAAAAACTTGGAGAGAATCGTAAAATCTATTCAGCCCATCGCGACAGTTTTAGGCCACTGTTCCCTGATATGGATGGCTATATCTATGCCACGGAAAAAGAAATCATCGTCGTACTCATAGATTCCGGTAAAAGCAAGCGTTTCGATGAGAAAGACGACATGGCGTGGGATCTGGCTCTCACCTGCGAATTGTATCGCAATCGTCTGCAACGTCTCAGCAAACATGTCCCCGATGTCTATGGCGTTCTGGTGACTTCCGACGACGTCCTTTCCCATTATGAGATTAAGGATGAATTGGAAATTCTCGATTTCTCCATTATCGACAATGTAGAAGGCCTCGATCGTCTCTCCCTCCCCGTCAATACTGACGAAACCCTGCCCGTTGCTTTCCCCCTCATCTTCCTCTATGAAGCCGAGTTCACCGAAGCCGACTATGCCTATGCCGAGTATAGCCTTATTTCCCTCATCGATCCCGACATTACTACCGAGGAGCGCGATGAGGAGTTGAACTACCTCCGTGAGGAATTTGGACTTGACGACATGTTAAAGGATTAAAGTATGACGGAAAAGACACGATTTTTGGTTTATAACTGGTATAATTGGAGTATTTTTGCTATATTTGCGCCATAAATATGATAAAAGAGTCTATTGTATGTCAATAATTAGTATCATCATCTTAATTATCATTGGCTTGGTGGCCTATGCCTTCAGGGAGGAACTGATGGCGATAGCTGCTTTTGTCGGTATCTGCATGGGTATCGGTGCCTTGCTATTCTGGATTCTGTTCGATAATGCAAGTCTCGGTGCGACCATTGGTTTTTGGTTCGCAGTCCTCTTTGGATTGCGGCTAATCCTTCAGGCTATGGGTGCAGAATATGCCAACATCTTTGAATACGCATACAGGATTATTTCCTTCCCATTTTGGTTATTGAATCGTTTGCAGCTCATCCTGATGGAACCCTGGAGGTATTTCACAAAGGGGTATGTAAGCTATAGCACAAGGGAAGCCGTATGCGATTGGCTATATCCTATTGAGATAATCTTATATATAGTCATCACTCCACTAAGGTTTGTTAATGCCGTCTATTATAACATTTTTGTTTATGGCATTTCTGAACTCTACGATCTTATACTGGAGGTTATTCAACCTAGCAGCTATTATGAAGGGAAGGGCGAATTTGGAGCATGGATTTTTTATTTCCCCAAACGTCTTATCAAATATCCCATCTACCAAGGCTTCTTGGTATTGGTAGAGGGCGCAGTATGGACGGTTATCGACATCTTCATCCCAACAATTACCATGTATCATGGAACAGACCTCACAGCAGCTCAGTCGATAACAGGTAACGATAGGCTTAAAGGTTATTCTAAGAAATGGACTGATGGAACATTCTGTTCCAGTCGGAACGGATGGGCAGGAGCAGGAGCCTATTTCGCTTCAAGCAGAAGAACAGCGGCAGGTTACGCATACGACGGCTATCGGCTCAGTGACAACAACCCAGTTATGATTGTTTGCCGTGTGTCGTTGGGTAAGATTCTTAACTACCGTTTGGCTCCATCCTATATTCACGACAATACAGGCCCAAATGGCAATCATGCTGTTATCAACAAATATGCAGAAAGCAATGGGTATGTAACAGGTGAGTGGTGGAACTATAATCATAATTATTGGGAATACTGTATGTTCGACTGGCAAAATCGCTATAATCACCCGTGGCGTATTAGACCAATCTATGTTTTCAACTTCAGGACAGGTTTGGCTCAACACATTGACAAAGGCTTAAGACGTTGGCTGTTCTCAAAGCCCGTAATTGATGATATTATTAAAAGTACAAGATTCTCATTTCTTGTCATCATGGCATTTATTATTGTGATATGGTTTGTGTTCTACGGTTACAGGTATATAATGGATGAATACTTCTGGTACTACTAAACTACAGATTATCTCGTTGTTGAGCGACATCAACCGCGAGGGGATAGGCAATGTGATAGCCTATTTGGAGCATAGCGACTACTTTTCTGCCCACTGCCATCACCATCACCGTTTTAAGGGAGGTCTGGCAGAGCATTCCCTTGGTGTGTATTGGGAAATGCGGGCCTTTGCGCCAGACCTTCCTGATGAGAGTTGCCGTATCGTAGCACTGCTCCATGATCTATGTACCACTCACTTGGATGGATATGATGCCATCGGCTACCATCATCATGGTCAGCGTTCAGTAGACTTGCTTGATGCTCTAGGTCTTGACCTTCATGATGAAGAGCGTCTGGCCATCAGTCATCACATGCATCACGTTCCACAGTCCGACTACAACAGTGAGACTGAATTATGGCACTACCTGCACTTCTGCGACCGTAGGAATGCAAATGAATCGTAAATATTAGGCATAAATGCAGCATCTTAGGAGAAATTTGATTATTTTTGTGGCATCAAATAAGATAAATAAGGTATTATGGCTGTACTGACCAACAATCAACATATCGGCAAATATGAGGTAAAGCGTCTTATCAAGGAGAACCTCTATTGTGAAACCTATCGGGTGGAGGACGCGAATGAGGAACCGTTCTTTCTGAAACTATTCGTCTTAAAGAATACCCCGGAGAAGATGCTTAATGAGGAGCATAAGGTGACTTGTATTGAAGTCATGTCGAAGCTTCGTCATAAGAATATTGTGTCCTTCGTAGAACAAGGAACCTATCATAATGAAGAGGTCGGCGAATGCGCTTATGTTGTGACGAACTATTTCAGTGGTGAACTTTTGGCAGACAAACTACAGCGAGAAGGGGCACTGCCAATAGATGAAGCCCTAAGAATAATGAAGGACGTACTTGAAGGGTTGAAATTCATGCATGAGCGCAACTTCTTCCATAATGACATCACACCCCGCAATATCATGTTGTCAGAGAAGACAGACGGTGTGGCAGAATTGATAGATTTAAGCCATGTTTCCAAATACATAGGAGGATCACCGTCTTTTGACACCTCTGATTTAGATGAACGGTATCAGTCGAATACCACTTTTGTTGGTATGTATAACAATGCCACAGATATGTTCTCTGCCGTCGCTCTGTTCTACACGATGCTTACGAACCGTGTACCTTGGGATGTTACTATTCCAGAAGGAACAGAACGGAAAGAACGTATCAAGATAGTCAAGGAAGCCCGTAAGACTGCCCTGAATCTGGATGACGTAAAGATTGATGAAGGATTCAAGCGCATCTTGGCTAAAGGTCTCTGTGCGAATGGAACCTGCAAATACGCTGACGTTGTCATTCTCTTGGATGATTTGCAGAATCCCAATAAGGTTGAGGAAGTAAAACAACCAGAGCAACCTTTACAGCAACGCCCTGAACAGACAAGTGTTTCGGAAGAAGAGAAACAAGCCACGTCTGCGAATGTTAAAGTACAAAAGGGAAAAGGCAACGGCTTCAAGGATATTGCCGGTATGGATCAGTTGAAGCAGATGCTGACGCAGAAGGTAATATTCATTCTGAAAGACAAGGAAAAGGCAGCAAAATACAAGCTTTTGCCTCCCAATGGTATGTTGTTCTATGGTCCTCCAGGATGCGGCAAGAGTTTCTTTGCAGAGAAATTTGCCGAGGAAACAGGTTTTAACTTCATGCTAGTGAAGGCCAGTGATCTTGGCAGCATCTATGTGCATGGCTCACAGGGAAAGATTGCTGACCTCTTTAAGAAGGCAGAGGAAACCAAGCCGACCATCATTTGCTTTGACGAATTCGATGCCTTTGTTCCCAACCGTTCTAATACGGGAGCGGAGCACCAGGCAGGTGAGGTGAATGAGTTCCTGAGTCAGTTGAACAATTGTGCCCAGCGTGGTATCTTTGTCATTGCCACCAGCAACAGACCCGATATGATAGATCCTGCCGTGTTGAGAACAGGACGCATTGACAAGTTGGTGTATGTGCCAATGCCAGATAAGGATGCCCGGCGAGAGATGTTCAAGATTCATCTTGATGGCCGTCCTTGTGAGGACTTGGACATGGAACATCTGGCAGAACTGACCGATGGCTATATTGCCAGTGACATTGCCTATATCGTCAACGATGCCGCTATGGGTGCCGCATTCAGCGATAAGCCCATTACCCAACAACTGTTGGAAGAGACTATCAGCAGCATACATCCCTCACTCAGCAAAGAGGTGATCAACAGCTACGAGAATCTACGTCAGAAGATGGAAGACACGGACACACGGAACCGTCGTCCGAAGATAGGATTTATCAAGTAACATTATTATAATAACTAAAAGCAAAGCGTATGAACTTAAAAGAATTGATGTTGAATTACCTCCGTGAAGAGGGATTCTGCCCCCAAGAAACTGAGTTTGGTATCGCATTCAAGTGCGAAGGTCTTAATTTCGTGTTCTTCTATGATGCTGACGATGACCAGTATTTCCGTCTAATGATGCCTGGTATCTTTGATGTTACCGAGGAGAACTTTCCCGCAGTCTTGTTCGCAATGAACAAGGTAAATTCTGAAATGAAGGTGGTGAAAGCTTATACCCCAGTACCCGATGCCGTATGGATTGGTTTTGAAGTAATTGTAGATAGTACACCTGTGTTAGCCGACTTCGTTCCCCGTGGTATCAAAATGCTTCGTGCTGCCCAGAGGAAATTTTATGAGGCCATTCAGCAAGGATGACAATCCAAACACACAAGATTGGCGCTCTGTTCTGAAAGGAACAGGGCGTTATTACTTGAAGTATTCATTTATCCGCTCCCAGTCAGCATTTACAACCTCCAAGGTATCTTCACCCCATATAGGAGTAACTTTTTTACTATCGAGGTCAAAATATATAACGAATGAGGGATTATAATCCATCTTGATGGCACATAACGAATCGATACGTGAGAAATTACCCTTATCTCCATAATGATCATTTCCGCATGGCTCCACCTTATGGCTATTACTACTTTTGTCAAATACGAAGTAATACGTGTCATCTGGCTTCATCCACCATGTTCTTTCGTATCGGCAATCACGGGTTTCCTCAACCAACCTTACGCCTACCATCGCTCCAGCCTCTCCTGATGCTTCCTGGCAAGTACCAAACATGGCTAAAATGAATATAAGAATGAGAGAAAAACCAATGAACGACAATAATTGCAGTAAACAGCCCTGCCATTTCCTCTGTATTTTGAAAAATACAATGAGTGAAAGCAGAAATGCCAATCCCATTGCAATCATAATGCCTAAATACTGATTATCCAACCCCATATCTAACTTGCAAGTTATGTATATTGTTATAATCTCTGCAAAGATACATAATAATCATCATCTTACAAAATAATTGCTATTTTTTTTGTTTTTCAAAGAAATAATAGTTATCTTTGCACCATATTTATCAATAACAAAAGTCGCAAAGCATGTTTAAGGTTTATATATCCGATTCTGTCTATGACAGGATTATCAACTTAGAGGAACAGCGGGCTACATCAGGACGCTCAAACCTCTATAAGTTGCTTAAACAGCAACCAGTTCAAATTTTGACGGATAAAGATACGGAAAGGTTCAAATCGCATCCAGATAATATGCTTAAGAATCCATCATCACTCTATATCCTTAACATAACCCATGCAGAAGCTTTGGCCATACAAAAGACCTATGGCGTGATGTGTTTGAGCAGCGAATGTCCGGATATATCTCCTCTGATAGATGTTAGCGACATCCATTATCCAAAGGAGCAAATGAAGTTGGGTCATGGTTGGGATACAGTACTTGACAGTGTAGAGAAGTTGCCTTCCAATGCCCTGCTACTGACAGATCGCTATCTTTTTGCCTTCCACTATCCCAACGCAGGAGATGGCATTGCCAATATCAAGGACATTCTTACAGAACTGCTGCCACATCAGTTCCTTGGTGGCAACTACCATGTCACCATCATCTTTGACAACATGGCCAAAGATGAGAATTATTCTTTTGATGAGATTGTCCGATTGTTGGAGGAAGTCAAACAACAGTTAAATCGCGACTACCCCATAACGATGGAGGTGCTGGGAATCACTCCCGATTGTTCCATCTACAACAAGTTGCATGACCGCATGATTATTTCCAACTACTATTTTGTAGAGGCAAGCCACAAGCTGGCAGCCTTCAACAAAGATGTGGGAACTGTCCACCAGATGCTGATTCCCATGACCCTCTTCACCGAAAGCAGTCTTGATGGAAAATCCACTCCTCCGTTGGATGCCATCAGTCAGCCACTTGCCACCCTGCGCAAGTTCTCGAAGTCCCTTTCCTATCTGCCAGAGTCAGCACATAGCACATACCTCTATGCTGTCAATGGCAGGAAGATGGAGAAATGTTTGAGTATAAGGAATAGGTTGATCAAGTAAAAGCGTTTGAAATATTCTCTCATTCTTTGTTTATTACAGAAAAAACATTTATCTTTGCAAAAACAATAATAGAATTATCCCCTAAAACTATAGAATATGAACTATGACGTTTTTATAAGTTATAACCACCTTTCTATTAATTTGGTGGAGAAAATTGCAAAAAGTCTTGAGGCTGACAATATAAATTGTTGGTATGCTCCTCGTAATCTAGATGATGATGGTGCGGGTGAATTGTATGATGATGTTATTGCTAAAACGATACCTCAAGCGAGTGTTGTAGTCGTGGTTGTAACTGATTCTGCATTAGCTTCTAAGTGGGTCAAAATGGAAGTAACCATGGCAGACGACCAAGGAAAGTCAATTATACCCTTTGAAATAGCCCCTACGACTATTGTTAATGGTCTTACTTCTAGGCTGGCAATACGACATAAAATTACAGCATACCCTAATCCTGAAGAGAAAATAGGACAACTTGTAAAGAATGTCAAAAGGAAATTGAATGAACTGTCATCTTCTAACAAGGAGGTCTCATCACATCAACAGTATTTTGAAGTTGATACAGATACTCATACAGTGGATTTTTATTTTGATGAGGGTGAAGCTTTGTACTCAATGAAGGAATATGTAGAAGCTGCTGTGCCCTATTTGAAATCTGCACTTCAAGGTAATAGTCGTGCCAAAGAAAGGTTGTGCAGTATGTTCTATCATATTAAAGACATTAAAGTAATTCCAGATGATATATGGGAAATTATTGAGCCGCAAGCAGAAAAGGGGCATTGTTATGCATGCTTTCTTATGTCATGCAAATATCATAATAATCCCCAAACAAACAATATAGCTTATGACTATCTAAGAAAAGCCATAAGAACGAATACAGTCCCCTTAGCATTATTACGTTTAGGTATATATTATGGTTGGGGAATGGGAGTGAGACAAAGCTCAATATTATCCATGCTGTATTACAAGAAAGCCATAGATGCAGGGTGCAAAGAAGCTTATAGTTACATTGGAATTGAATATCTTTATGGGGATGATAAGTATGATGTAGATAAGGAGAAAGGTATTAGTTATCTAAAAAAAGGTGTAGATATGCTTGATAGAAGAAGTATGTCGCGCTTGGCTAATGAATATGCGGATGATCCTGAAACAATTGAAAAAGCAAGAGAAATTGCACAGTTAATGATAGAACAGGAGTATTATGAGGGGTATTGTATATTAGGCAACTGCCTCTGGAAAGGCCAGGAAGATCCTGAGAAAATACCTGAAAATATAAAAAAGAAAGCAAAGGAATACTACTTGGAAGCTATTAATAATGACGAATCCTCAGCTTATGGTTGTTTGGCTTTATTTTTTTATTTATGTGAAAATAATGAGACTGAAGCAATAAAAATAGCAAAGAGGGGACGCCAGGAGAAGGATTCTTATTCTCTTCATCTCTTAGGGGGCATTTATCAATATAAAGCATTAAACAGTTCAAATGAAAAAGAATCTAATGAGTTTTTTGAGAATGCTTGGCAATTCTTTGGGGAGAGGTATGAAAAATATGGAATAGGAAGCGTAAATATGTCAGAGTTGTTTTTAGAGTATGGGTATACGCCTAAACAATATCAGATAGATGAAACTTCAAATGCTATAAATAAATTAAAAGGAGATAGTAACGAACATATCGAGCAAGAGAGAGAACAGAAGCTTAATGAATTGATAGACTTCTTATTACCGAAACTTGAGGTGGAAGCTCATAAAGGAACACTCGAAGCGATTGTCAATATACTTAGATTGCATTGTCTAAGGAAATATGGTAATAGTCAATTAAATTATAATATTATTACAGATGTTCCAGAAATAGCTCCTTTGTTGGCTTTTGGTGCCAATAAAGGAGAAAACTCAGAAATGACATTCTATTATGGAAAATTCCTTCTTGAAAACGAAGCCAACTATAATGTTGGTAAAGGGATTAAGTTGGTAGAAAATGCTGCAGACAAGAAAGACAAAGATGCAATTAACTATTTAATTGAAAGATATGGAAATAAAGAGAAAAGAAATGACGATGACGAGCAATTCTTTTTTCGTACAAAAGAAGCTATTGATGAAGGATGTCTTTCTAAAAACAACATGAAATATATAAGTCGTATATTATTTCATAAAAGAGAGGATAGTAGGTATAAAATCGACATAGAGAAAATTCGTTCTTTGGTTGAGAGCTACATTAAGCCGGACGATGCAAGCTTCTTAAGAGGAATAGGAGATTCGTTGGGAATTCTCTATCCAAACTTTGATGAAGAAAAAATATTTAATGATTATAAGCATGCAGGAAAAGTCGAACGTTGGCTTTTTTACTCCAAAAATTATGCTAACAATGCAGAAAAAGACATTGACTTACAAGATGAGTTTTTGGAGAAGCTACATAGTCTAATAACATTTGACGAATCATTGATGGATGATGTAGACAACAATAAAGAAGATGTAAAGGAATTAATGCAAGCTATGGTAAATTACCAAGCCTCATATCGTGTTTTATGTAAAAAAGAAGGAGTTACATCTAATGAGTATCGTCTGCCAAGAATAGAATACATATTCCCATATATGCCATCAAGTGTATGTGCAAAAATTTCATATGATACTTTCGACCTATTTTTATCCCTTCATGATGTTATGCCAGATATTTATGCACCGATATTACCAATTCTTAATGATGACTCAGCAATGTTAGATTATTGTGAGACTATAAAAGACCAAGATTTGCAACTTTTCTTAATAGAGCTTGTAGAGATCAGAATTGATATTGAGGCAATAATGCTCAATAATTGGCAATTATACAATAATTATAAAGAGAACAACAAAAAGCCAATAGTTGACTATCTGAACAAGATGATTGAAAAATATGGTGATAAAGTAACGAGCAAAGAAGCTTTTTATACATTGGAAAATCTTCCTGATCTTTCTGAGGTTAAGGCAAATAGAACTCTTAATCCGGGCGAGTTCTATGAAACAGAAGAAAAAGGCGATGATATAGATTACACTATTACATCAAATAAACAGGAAGATGACGATGAATTCGAAAAGTTATTAAATGACTTCATTAATTCATCTTTCGAAGAAGATACTTCAAAGCAAAAATAAATTATAAATAAAACTAATTATGGATACTTACGATGTATTTATTTGCTATCAGCACAAAGCTAAAAAGGTTGTTGATTTTATAGTAGAAGCCCTTGAACGAGCAGGTATAAGTTGTTGGTATGCGCCTCGCAATCTTGATGTGGAAGGAGCCGGCAAAGATCGTCAGGATGTCATTTCTAAAGCGATTTCCAACGCTCGTTGTGTTATCGCCGTCATTTCAGACGAGGCATTAGAATCATTATGGGTAAAAGCCGATATTTGTCATGCTGACGATTATAATATACCCATCATTCCTTTTGAAATAGCACCTATAAGTGTTCAAAATGAATTGACTCTTAGGTTAGGAATAAGGCACAAAATAGTGGCTTACGAGAATCCCTCAACAAGTATAGAAAAATTAATACGAACTATTAATGGAATTTTATCTGATGAGGACAGCGGATCTCTTGATTCTAACAAAGCACTATCGAATGAAGTTGGTACGAGGGGACAATATTCCATTATGCAAAATGAAAAAGGGGATATCATGATAATGATGGACGCCAGAGTAGGGAATCCAGAACATCCACGTTTTATATATGATGGTAGTGGGATGGCCTTGTTATATAGAAATCCGGAGAGTAGTGTGTCATTTAAGAATATCGACGAAGAAGCTCGTGAACCTTTGAAGAGTGTCAAGGATGTTTTGGTTGTTGAGATATTAAACGATGATGTAGAAAGAGAATACCTCGTACCTGTCAGAATTGTAAAAGACATAAATTCTTTAATTATTCAGTAACATAATATAATAATTAAAGCATAAAACAATAATAACTATGGATACAATTATGATTATTCGCGACTCGGTCGCAACGTGTGTTAAAGGAACGGCTGCCACTTGTCAGCCTTGTGTAAAGGTAGCTGAAACCAATTGGCTTGACGTAGTAGTTGTTGGGATGGTATGTCTGGCAGTTGCCGCTGTCGCTTTTTATGCCATCTATCGTTTCTTCAAGTGGAAAGATGATGTACGTGAAGCTTCTAAAGAGTACACGAAGAATCCGACCGAAAACACTAACTCCGATAACAAAGTAAAAGCAGAATATATTAGTAAACTGCTTAAGCATCTTGAAAGCTTGGCAATCAAAGAAAATGCGGCTAAGTATGACGAGAAGGGTAGTGCAAACTACATCAAAGAATTAAAGAGCTTAATTAATACAGGAACTATTACAAATGAAGGACAAGAAGCATAAAGCCCTTTTACTAAGGTTTGACAGAATCCTGGCTCAGGATTTGTTAAGACAGGTAGCCATATTGGCAATTGTCTTAGCTGTGATTTTCATTATATCTTTCGTCCTACTGTCCATTTCTGGTAGTGAGTGGCAGAAGTATTGTGTTGATAATCATATCAGTAAGTGGGTTTTCCCCCTCTATCTCCTGATTGATGGCAATGCGTTCAATAGTTTCTGTAGCGACCAGAATGTCAATGGCATGGCCGTCTTTATTGCCTGTATAATATATATAATAGGTGTTATAATTTTCACGGGAATGATTATATCTGTGATGACGAACATGATAGAGCGTAGGGTAGAGAATCATCTCACAGGACAAATCCATTACTTGTTGTCTGGACATTATGTTATCATGGGATACGACGAGATGGTACCGTCATTTATCAGGTATATTTTCAGTAAGGACAATGATGCATTCATTCTCATATTGACTTCCGCAAGAGTTCTTGATGTGACAGAGAAGTTGAGAAAGTCCTTCAACGATGAGCAGATGAAACGCATCATCATCAATTACGGACATCGTACTACTTCTGAATCATACAAGGATATTCACCTTGAATCTGCAGAAGAGATTTATATCGTAGGATATCGTGGCCAAGCTGCGCATGATGCCATCAATGTGGAATGTGTAGATTGTATTCATAGATACCTGGAAAAACAGAATCAACGTCCAAGTAAGATAACTTGTGTATTTAAGGATTTGGACACGTATGCTGCATTTAAGACAACTGAGATCTTTGACAAACTGAACAAACTTGACATCGCATTTGTACCATACAATTACTTTACTGGTTGGGCTAAGCAGGTGTTCGTGAAGCGTTATCATAAAGATATTGATGATCCCAATCCAGATGCACGTGTAGAATATCCTGCCGTGTATGGCAAAGGCATTGCGCCAGATGATCCTCGCTATGTTCATCTTGTATTCGTGGGAACCACAAACTTTGCAGTTGCCTTCGCAATGGAAGCTGCACATGTCCTCCATTTCCCCAACTTTAAACACAATATGGATTTAAAGACGAGGATTACTTTCATTGACTTGAATGCTGACAAAGAGAAAGATGAATTCATTACACGGAACAGACACTTCTTTGAGGTCCAATCATACCGCTATCAGGATTTGACAGGAACGTCAGCAGTTAAAACATATTGGCCTCCAACTCGGGCTACTGGTTTTAAAGGAAAGGATGCCGACTTCCTAGATGTAGAGTTTGAGTTTATCAAAGGCGATATTTTCTCGAAGAAGGTGCAAGATGAGATTCGTAGTTGGGCAAAAGCAAAAGACAAACAGTATCTGTCAATCTTTCTGGCTATGGAAAATCAGAGGAGTAACTTTGTGATGGGAATGAATATGCCTGACGAGGTCTATGATAATAGGATACCTGTCTTTATCCGTCAAGATCGTTCTGACAATTTTGTCACTAACCTGAGAAAAGCAGATGACAAGACTCTACCTTATTCTATAATGAAAGGTGGTTATCAAGTGAAGTATGAGCGTTCTGCACGATATGCCCATATCTATCCGTTCGGAATGAATGAAACAGGATACTGCGCTGATGATAAATCCATTCGACGTGCCAAACTCATCAATTATCTATATTGTACTGCCGATTATACGAATAATACGTTTAAAGACGAACTTGTGTTAAATGCAATTCCAGAGAAAGAAATTTGGGATGATGCAGACAGAATGTGGAAAGAATTGACTGTAGCTTTGAAGTGGTCAAATCTTTACAGTTCATTTACGATAAGGACAAAACTTGCTTCTCTGCGTGCTATGCGAGGATTAGAACTTGATGACAATAGCAGAGACTTTGAACCTTTGACACCAAAAGAAATTGATGAATTGGCCGAAGTAGAACACAATCGCTGGAATGTTGAAAAATTGCTTATGGGATATCGGAAGCCTCATGCTGATGAAGACAAATATAATGTAAGTGGTAGTGCAGCTGAAGCTTTGAGTAAGAATAAGAAATTGTTCATCCATCACGATATCCGTCCATTCGACAAACTTGACAAGATTCAACAGTTGGATAGGGAGTTCTCCCGAACTATCCCATGGATAATGAAAATGACTGAGAAATAATATACGTTAAAATTGGGAAGAGTATAGTTTTTATGAGCATAATTACAAGATTTTTATCAGTTGTTACTGAGCCGCAGTTCAAACTGGCTCGTGACTTGACGGCAATGGCCATAGCAGACGGACAGATTTCTCCGGAAGAGAAAGAGGCGATGAGCACTATTTGCCACTTAGAGGGTGTTGACGAAACCAAATTGATGGAAGCCCTTCAAGGTGGTTACGATAAGATCAGTGAAGAAATGCCAAGTTCCCGTCAGGAGAAAGAGATCTATTTGAGAGATATCATCAAGCTCATCGGTGCTGACTGCTATTCTGCGCCGCAAGAGATCTATTTGTTCCAGATTATTGCAAGCAGAATGGGACTGAACCAGATGGATGTTATCGGTCTTTTCCTGCTGACAGCAACAAAGCAGTACTTCAAAGGTGATGCTGGGGCAAAGATTCTTGCTTCTTTTCTTAGGAATTACATTGACCCCAAGGGGAAATCAGAAAAGGACAATCGGGAGAACCTGCATACTATATATGAAACCGTAGCAAGTAACACACCTATTAGTCAAGATGAAGAACTTGATAAAGAAATACTAAGGCAGAATCTGAACCGTGCAACAGATGCTTTCTTCGAGAATAAAATTCTGATTAAAGAATTTGCAGATGTAGGCTTAGATTTTGTTGTGATGGCCAAGCAAGAGGAGATGACAATTTTCAAGAGGTACACCTCTGATTAATATTCTTTAGAAAGGTCTATCGGGGGAAGATTCCCCAAAGTATAATTTGGCAGGTGATTCTTTATACCTGCTTTGTTAAGTCTGTCTACAAAAGCGTTGATATGCTCTACAAGAGGCATGAGATTCTTGTTCCGATAAGCATTCAATAAAGCTAAAGAATTGATTTCAAGAGATTCGATATCGATATTCAATTCAACGAAAGATATAAGGAATAATTGGGTGTCTTGGTCCTTAATCTCTTCGCAAACATTCAGTAGCTTTTCGTCACTATCTAAACAGTTCAGGAACTTATCTTGTATGGCAGTGTCAACATCCTTAATAGACAATAAGGCTCTGAATCCCTGTTTTCTTAATAGAGCTAAGTCAGAAACTTTAATATATGGGTATAGTCCTAATGAATCCAAGGAAAATATCTTCTGGGGCTTTATCCCGTATTTCTTGCAAATAGTCTCATAAGATGAAGTGAGATTCACAATACATTGAGCCAATTCGCTTTCATCCTTCCCCAATAAATCAGTATCATCGGCTTCTGTGATTGCTTTATATAGCTGTGTATCACTTGTTATTGGAGCATAGAGTTGCTGAAGAAGCCGGTCCTGTGACTCCACGTAGATTTCCGATCTGTTGTCAGTGGTACTTAAGGTGAAGAGAATATCCGCATCAATGGTATGACGGTTGTTCAGTATGTCGGAAATGGCTTTTTCTCGATTGTATTCGGGATAGAATAGCTCCAAGTGCTGGCGGATAAATGTCATGTTGAGATATTCCTTAGTTTCTTTGCATCCCATGTCATGCGCTTTCTTGATAAAATAGGTGGCAAGTATTTCATCTTGTTCAGTTCCTATGCCTTGAGCATAAATGATGCCAAGGTGAAGGAAAGCCCGTGGGTCTTTCCCTCCCTTGATTGCCTTTTGTATGTCTGCGAGTGATGGTAACTGCTTCATTATGTATGGATTCGTTTAGGAGCTGAAGCCCACTTTGTGGCGTGGCTTCAGCTCTATCATGCGAGGATTGAATTTCATATATCCTTCCTCTATGTCGGAAGGCAGAATATGCTGGTAATCCTTGACGGCATCTAATGTTACTCGGTTTGCCATTGCCGGAATGATGCCGTTTCTGATGAACTGCTCCACCCATCGGGCATTACCAAAGTTCTTGGTTCGTTGTGATAGTGTATCGCATATTCTCTGATGAAGAATCATCTGAGCTTCATCGCAGAGTATATAATCGTCTTTCCTAAACAGATGTAGCGCAATCTCCATCAGTTGGTCGGCATCGTAGTCGCTAAAGCGATACTTGTATGGGAAACGTCCCATGAGTCCTGGGTTCGAGTTCAGCATGGCATCCATCTCTTTCTCGTAACCTGCGAAGATGATGACCATATCAGGATTGGGTTGTGAAAGGACTGTCAGCAGGCTGTCGATAACCTTGGCTCCGTAGTCTTTTCTGTCTACCGTTCCTTCATAGAGGTTGTATGCCTCGTCGATGAAGAGCACGTTCCCTCTCGCTTCCTCCAAGACTGCCTTCATGTTCTCCTCGGTCTCACCTATATAGCGACCTACAAGTCGTGCCCGATCTGCACATATCACATCGCCTTTTGACAACAGCCCGATAGAGTGGTATATCTTGCCAAGCATTCTTGCGACTGTCGTTTTGCCAGTACCTGGATTGCCTGTGAAGATGGCGTGCTGTGCTGCAACGTTCGATGTATGGAACCCCGCCTTGATGCGCTCGATGAAGAAACGAGACTGGTGGGCCATCGTCGTGATGCTCTTCTTGATGTTGTCAAGTCCGACCATCTCGTTGAGTTCTCTGATGCTCTCCTCAAATTCTGAGGTGGAGTTAGGCAGGAGGTCGAGGGGGATGTCCTCAATCGGCAACTTCGGCAGAGATTCCTTCTCTGCCATGATATCATGAATGGCACGATTGAGATATCTTGGAGAGACTTCTTCTACAATATAACGGCGAATGCTGCTCAAAGACCATGTAGAGAAACATCCCTTCTCATGATGTTCTAGTATTGCTCTGGCCAGAGCGTCCATTGTAGCCTCAGATGGATCAAGATGCTCACTGTCCAGTTCTTTGAAGAATGCCTGAACAAGTTCGAAGCCACTGTATGACTTTTGGCTGAGTGTGTTTCCACTCATAAACAGGTCTTTCAGAGAAGGATATACATCCAGCACACTCTGGATTTCCTGTTTTCCACCGCATAGCCAGAGCTTGTAGTTTTCCTGGTTTTCACAGATTTTCTCCACAATCTGTCGTACAACCACCTTGCCTCCTGTGCTGAGCAATGCTCCCGGGCAAGTCAGGCAGAGAACCTGCTTGGAGGTATTGTTCAGCTTTTCGTTCAGCGGTTCAAAGGGATTCTGAAGGGCTGCATTGTAGAGTGTGTTGCAGTCAATGTGAGTATAGTAGTAGCCTGGCACAGCGAGTTGCTGGAAGGCCTGAAGGATTTCTGCGTTCCAGTCCCTGTTGGTGGTGTAGATCAGAAGATTCCTGCTGACGTTCAGTTCCCTGCCGCCTAATCCCTTGCGGAATTCATTATAGATCTTCAGGCGTCTGCTTTCCAAGGCATACTGTCTTAACTCTGAGGTTCCAGGAGTGGTAGAGAGAATATCCCAACTCGATTCAGTATTCTCAACACAGGTTGTAAGGATGTCGTCTATACTGCAAACGGCCTGCATCTTCAGGGGCTGCTGCAAAATATTCATTGACCTGTCAACCTCGAAGTCAATACGTACAAGAGCCCCATTGTTCGTATCACGAAGCAGGAGGAAGTATTTCCCCGACAACCAGATACGGAAAGAAAGCATCACAATACTCACATTGATGCAGTTCTCGCGGTTGAACTTATAAGTCACTTCGCTGTTGCACATGGGAGAGTAGTCGTCTGTGTAGACAAAGCACTTGAAACGCCCTTCCTTAATCATCGAGCCTTTTCTTGCTTGGATGCCTACGATGATGCAGCCGTCAGTATAGTCGGCTGAGTCGCTTGTCGAGAGTGACAGTTCGATTTTCCTGATATCCTTCAAAGCGGGACTACAAATAGAATTACCAAAAAGTTTCTCGTCAGAGTCAAAATAAGGGTCATCCTTGATGACAAGGGGTTGTTCCATCATTTCCTGAAGCTTCTTGCAAAGCTCCTCATTCTCAAGATTACTCAGTCTGTCGTTCATAAAAGCTATAAATAAAAAAGTTCCTTTCATCGCCGTCCTTTTTTGAGACAGCAAAATAAAGAGCCACCGAAGCGGCTCTTTCTATCATGTGGAAATGAAAAAACTATTTCCGCTTTATGATGTCATACCCAAGCTTCTTGACAAGCTTGATGGTTTTGAATGCCATGATGCGATCATATTCTTTTTCTCCTTCGGACAAGGCTGTATAAGGAACGAGGTCTGGATTATGCTTTTGAGCATCATTTCTTTCCTTCCCATAAGTCCAGCCGTCCTTTATTCTGGCATCTGCCCAGACATCATGTGCATTCTCAGCAATAGCTTCCTGCAGTTCTTCAAGGTCGCCATCCAAAGGAATGGAGTCAACATCAATAGGATGCGGTTCGTATTCATCGACGGACTGCAGCACTTGAATCATATAGTTGTGTGACTCTTTCCATGCATTAAGGAAATCAGAAAGAGGAATATTTGAAATATAAGGCTCTTCATATGGGTCGAATATCGTAATAATGTTGTTCTCAATATGGGTCACAACAACTGCGTGATTGGTCAGGTCTTCAAGATCCACCTCTTCTGCATACAGCTTCTCGCGGTCAACGCCGACTACTACGTCATTGTCCTTTTTTATTGCTTGCTTTATATCCTCTAAGCTGGAATCATATTTCCTAGTTACGAACATTCCTGAATATGCCAAGAGATTGCCTAAGCAATACAAGGGAGTTCCTTCTGGTTTCAGCCAGTCTTTTCTTCTCGCAGTATTCAGCAGCCATTCTTCATCATAGGGCAGTTGACGGCGATGAAGGATAAATATTTCGCAAAGAACTGCACAGATATTCTCACCACTGATTGCTGCTTTTTGGAGCATTGGAAGGATCCCAAAAGACACTGTCGGATTATGAAGAATGAGGGAGGTATCTTCATCCGTTTTTAGGGCAACGTCAAGAACCTCTTGCAATTGCTTGTCTGATTTCAGAGCATTAAGCACTTGTAGGGTTTCCTCTTTGCTGGTATTCCCATCAAGAAATGCAGCCAGCAATTCGTCGGATATGATGTCTTTATTTGCCATATTTTTTTATGTCGTTTAGGGCGATTCGTGTCAGCTGAGCCATAGAACGCCGTTTGATATTATATAGGTTCGCTGTCGTAATGTTCATCTCTTGTGCCAGTATTTCCGGCTCACAGTCTTCAAGGATTAACCGACGTATGACTTGTACATACCGCTTAGACGGCATTGCCTCGAAAAGTCGTTCAATATCATATTCTGCAGACGGTTCTGTTTGCATGTCAGACTCTTGACCTTGCCCATTATAAGGAGTATCCTGAGTGCTGTCATCTATCATTCGGGCCCGTTTCTTGATAAAGAATCGGATGGCCAGAATCTTCAGCCATTGGTATACAGAGCTGCGGTATTGAAAGTTTCGCAACTTGGAGGCATCGTCTTCCATCAGATAGACATATAGCTCGTTCACCATCTCGTCATATTCTACCTCATAGTCGAAGACTAACCTCATGACGCTAAAGAACAATGGCCGACATTTGACAAAGAAGAAGTCCTCCGTCAAGTGATTATCACGATTTATCAACCCTTTTATGATCTCTTGATCAGTCATTTTTACGTTTTATGCCTAAACTTGGGGCAAAGTTACAAAAAATAAAACATATAAAAACATTATATTAAAAAAAAACACTATCTTTGTACCCTATAAAAATAATAAGGTATATATGGAGACTAAAAACCTGAATCGATTGATAGTTGTTCTTGCGGAGAAAAACCGCATGAATAAATGGCTTGCAGAGCAATTAGGTAAAGACCCAGTCACTGTTTCCAAGTGGTGCACTAATTCTACTCAACCCAACCTTGAGAATCTCATAGACATTGCAAGATTTCTGGAGGTTACATGTAAGTAGGAATGGAACAGTTGATATATAATGCAAAAATTGCGGTAGTGAAGGTGCTCAATGAAATTTTGAACGCTGACAGCATCGTGCATAAGAATGAAGTTAAATACATGAATGAAGTCATCCGGGATTTCGGACTTGAAGGGAAATATGAAAATGATGTAAAGTCATTGATGACTCTGCAGGCATTGGCTACCATTCGAGAACTGGATGTGGAACTGAAAGAAATGGTGGCAAAGATGATGGGTAAGATGATAGTCATCGACAATGACATCAACTATAATGAGGTGAAGCTATATAATGCATTCTGCGAATCCTGCAACATCGAAAAGAACTTCAATGTGGATGAGTATGAGGACGTTACATTAAGTGGGCCTTTTGTGAATCCTGAGGGTTTGATAAACATATAATGAAAGCTAAAGATATCACGATATATGAAGTACGACGTTTTTATATCATGTAAGAGTGAAGATTACAATTTAGGAAGACAGGTTTATGAATTCCTTGTTAACCATCGGGATTTAAACCTCAATGTATTCATGGCTGACAAAGAACTTAGGAAACTTGGTGTATCAGATTACGGCAAAGCGATAGATGATGCTCTTGAATCATCTATGCACCTCATAGTTGTTTCGTCTAACGTGAACTATCTTAAATACGAGACATCCCCATATGTTTATTACGAATGGCATGCATTTACAGAAGATATAAAAAGTGGTAGAAAGGATGGCAATATTATGACTATTTTTACTGCAGATGTTGACCTTAAGAATGTGCCCATTGCATTGAGGAGTCGTCAGTCGTTCCCTTTTACGGAATATAGTTCCATCATTGATTATCTAAAAGTCTCTGAGGATGTACAGCCTGATAATCCCGCTGCAAAGACAATCATACAGGAGTCGATAAAAGAAAAACAAGATCTTATAGAGATAGATAATGATCTTGATTATGAAGATGCATTAGTATTTATTGAGAATGGGGAACTAAAAAATGCCATTCAGTCGCTACAAATATCTTTTGAAGGTGGTAATGGCAACACCGTTAGCCTCTTTAATAAAATACTGTTTCAGAACTATGGCAACATTGATTGGGATGAAGAAACATGGAAATTCTTAGAAAAGCAGGCAGGGATGGGGCATTCTTTTGCACATCTTGCATTCTTTTATAAGTTTCTACACAACAGGGAAACTTATCCACAAGCTTGGAAACATGTGAGGTTAGCCCGTTCAGATAAAAATAATGGATATGCTGTTTTATGCGAAGGTATTGCATATGAGAATGGAATAGGAACGGATCCTAAACTGACAATAGCCACAAACCGATATAAAAGTGCATTCCAAATGGAGGTTTGGGAATCGTGTAGCTATCTTGCAAAAATGTATCTTAGCGGTAATTCTGGATTGAATGCTGACAATAATGAGGCCATGATCGTTTTGTCAGAAGGGCAAAAACATGATGATGCCCGTTCATGGTATGTTTTAGGAACTATATACGGCAAAGACGCATACATTAAGGAAAACTGGGAAAAAGCTGTAGAAGCATATAAGAAGGCTGTTGAACTTCACATGTATGAAGCATGGATTAATCTTGGGAACTTATATAATTACAATCGGTTCTCTGAAGATTATAAAGATGAAGCTCTAAGCTGCTATCTGGAAGCACTAAAGAATGGCAATAAAGATGCCCATGCATATATAGCTAAGCAATATTGGGAAAAAGACAGACAAGAAGATGCTATTATTGAAGCACAAAAAGGCGAGAAGGTCGGCAATGTGCTGTCTATTTCAACTTTGGGGAAATTTTATGAGGAAGGACTGCAGGAAGAAGGTCATTGGATAAAAGAGCTAAAGCCAGATTACCCCAAAGCGTGGAACTATTATAGAGAGGCCTTTCAATTGGGAGGTAATATAAAAGATGCTATTTCAATGGCACGACTTTATGTAAAAGAAGAGTACCGTCCAGAGGATATCTCATGGGAAATAATAGAAGGATATCTGGAGGAGGGTGCCAAAGTCCCTATTATTGAAGCACTAGAACTGATGATAGAGGTTCTTAAGAAAAATGGTAAGGAAGAAGAGATTCTTAAATATCTTAAAATAGGTGCAGATAGTGGTTCGCTTTCCATGAAGCATGAATATGGCATACGTCTACTTTCAACAGACAATGGAAAAGCTCTGCTACTGATAGAGGAAGCTGGTGAAAAGGGATTCCAGCCCTCTGTGGAGTGGCTTATACACTATTATAGGAAGCCACAGACTTATTCCAAAAAAGATTATGAGAAATGGATGGAAATCGGTGCTGATATGGGCATTGATGTCCCTCTGGAAGACTATCTGCTCTATCTCTCAGAGAAAAATCCGGAGAAAGCCAAGGATTACCTGCTTAGCAAGTATTCTGGAAACGAAATTAAGTATTTCGTCTGGATATATAAGTTCCATAGAGTTCTTGAATTTGATAAGCAATGGCTACTTTCTGAATTCAAGTACAATTATAGCAAGAGCGAAGGCGAATTGTCGGAATTATGTGAGCCTTACGCTGACTTCATGCTTAGAAATGGACTAATGGATGACTTTGAGGCATTTCACAATGACATTTCTACAATTAACCCAGACGAAGGTCGCTATTTCTCTCTTTTGAAAGAAGTATTTGAAGAAAAAGAACTCAAAAAGGAACTTGCGATAAAAATAAAAGATTTCAGCATAGACAAGTCTATACGCAGTAATATTAGAGCCAGAACACGCTATCTCTTGCAGAATTACTTGGCAGATAAACATGGTTCAAAAATATTGATAGCAGATGGCATAATGTCAAATGCACTATTGCTGAAAATCCTGTTTACGAATGAGGGATACAACGTAAGTACTGTCAACTCAGGCGAAATGTGTATTGATTCAGCAAAAAAAGATTTGCCGGACATTATACTTATGGACGCGCTCTTGCCCGATATTGATGGATTTGATGTGGCGGATAGATTGAAAAGTATTCCTGAAACAAGGAATATTCCAATTATCTTTCTTACAAAACTTAACGATCCTGCTGATATGGTTCATGCTTTTCAAGCTGGTGCCTCGGATTTTCTGTCTAAGCCTTTCAATAAGGAAGAACTTTTTTGCAGAACAACTCATCAGCTTATAATGAGTAAACTTATAAAACTGGCATTCGATTATCCAAATAATACTGGGAAAAAGAAAAAAATATTGGTTGTTGATGATGTCATTAGCAATGTTAGGCTCATTAAAATTCTACTAAATAATGAAAAGATCGATGTGTGTACTGCCAATGATGGAGATACTTGCATTGAGTCTGCAGAGAAGGAAAATCCAGACCTGATTCTTCTTGATGTCATGATGCCAAAACTCAACGGGTTTGATGCAACGACATTATTAAAAAAGAATCCAAAGACATGGAATATACCTATATTGTTCTTGACGGCATTAAATACCCCGCAAGATTTGGTACATGGCTTTGAACTCGGAGCAGCTGATTTTCTAACGAAGCCATTTAACAAAGAAGAATTGTTGATGCGGATAAAAAATATACTTACTGTCAATGATATGATTACAAAATTCCTAACAGAATAATATGATTGGAACGAAAGATAAAATATATCTGTATTTTGAGCGCGACCCAAGGCTACGAGCGCTCTTTATCATCAACAATGACTTTATTGCTGACGAGTTGGCTAATAGTCAGTGGGCTAAAAACTACGAATTTAAAAGCGACAGGTTCACGACGAAGTATAATCTGAACAACAAATGGAGGAATAAAAAAAAGGTTAAGATGATATACGGAAGTACAATTACATTTTTATCATTGCAGACATCATTCCAACAATGGAAATCAAGTCCAGATAAGTAATGACAATATAAAAAGAGATTTTAATAAGGAACATGAACAATGTATTGGTTTGAAGAATTATATTTCTCAGATTAAATCAGAATTAGAGCAAGAATCTCACGAATAGTTGGATATGGAGCAGAATAAGGAATACTACGCGTTTATCAGTTACTCTCAAAAAGACGAAGAGTGGACGAAGTGGTTGCAGCATGAGTTGGAGCACTACCATCTGCCAGCATCATTTAATGGATGCACAGACTTTCCACAAGAATTGCGTCCCGTTTTTCGCGTTACAGATGAACTCGGTGCAGGCAATCTGCCTGAACAGATTAAACGGGCTCTTGCCAATTCGCAAAATCTTATTGTGATCTGTTCACCGCAGGCAGCAGAGTCGCCTTGGGTTAATCAGGAAGTGGAAACTTTTATTACTCTTGGTAGAACAGACCGCATATTCCCCTTCATCGTCGAGGGTAATTCACCATCAGAGTTCTTTCCTCCTGCATTACGAAATCTTCCCAAGAATAAAGAACGCCTTGGGGTAGAGGTGAGCAAGAATGGAAGAGATGCGGCCTTTCTCAAGATAGTTGCAGGAACGCTTGATGTCGATTTCGATTCTCTCCTCTATCAACGCTATGAGAAGGAGGAAGCAGAGGAAGAAAGAAAGAGGCGAGAACAACAAGACAATCTGGCACAAGAATCTCAAAAATACAAAAACTTTGCCTTTATCAGCTATAGCCATAAAGATATAAAGCAGGCAGAGAGGTTAGATAACTTTCTGTTAGAATTCCGTTTGCCCACTCAGGTAAAGGAAAAGCATCCGAATCTCAGAGATTCTTTCCATGAAATCTTTCGTGACAATACAGGAATGGGAGCTGCGACTGACTTAGACTTTGAAATTAAAAGGCAATTAGATCAGTCGGAATATTTGATTGTCGTGTGCTCTCCAAATGCTGTTGAATCAGATTGGGTCAATGAAGAAATAGAATATTTTAAAGGGAAACGAGGGTTGGAGTATATCTATCCCTTTGTAATTGATGGTGTTGTCAACGCAAAACCTCAGGATGAAAGCAGAGAGTGCATGCCACTAGCTTTACGTCCATATAATGGCCGGGCTGCCAATATATCTACATACAGTTTTGAACATGCAATAATTGAAATACTTGCTGCCATTCTAAATATTGAAGTCGATGAAATATGGCAAAGACATGTACGTTTAGAAGAAGAACGGAAACAAAAGCTGAAAGAGCAAAATGATCGGCTGTTGATTGCACAAAGCCGATTTTTAGCAGAAAAAGCCAATGCATTAGTAAACGAAGGAGATTCCTATACTGCGAGATTACTTGCATTAGAAGCTCTTCCCCAAAATATAGATAATCCAGATAGGCCTTATACAGCAGAAGCGGAAGCTGCTTTGATACATGCTGCTCAATATGAAACTGCATTATTGCGAGGACATTACATGAAAGTATGTTCTGCTGTTTTCGGTCCTGATGGAAGGAGGATTGTCTCGGCATCAGAAGATAGAACTATTAGAATTTGGGATGCTAACACTGGACAACAAATAGGAGAACCGCTAAAGGGACATGAACGTGGAGTTTGTTTTGCTGATTTCAGCCCAGATGGGAAACGAATTGTTTCAGCATCTTGGGACAGAACTATCAGGATATGGGATGCAAATAATGGACAACAAATCGGAGAGCCACTAAAGGGACATGATGGCTGTGTCTGTTCTGCCGCTTTCAGCCCAGACGGAAAACGAATTGTTTCAGCATCAGGAGATAGAACTATCAGGATATGGGATGCAAATATTGGACAACAAATCGGAGAGCCGCTAAAGGGACATGATGATAGTGTTGAATATGCCGCTTTTAGCCCTGATAGCATGCAAATTGTTTCGGCATCAAGAGATAAGACAATTAAGATATGGGATATACAGAAACAACAGGAAATAAAGACTATAGAAGGACATTTTGGAACTGTCTATTCAGCAGTTTTCAGCCCAGACGGAAAACATATAGTCTCGACATCTTCAGATTGCACTATTAGAATTTGGGAAGCACGAACGGGACGGGAAATAAAAAAAATGGAAGAACACACATGGATGGTTAGGTCTGCTGAATTCAGTTCTGATGGGAAACGAATCGTTTCTGCTGCTGATGATGAAACTATTAGAATTTGGGATGCTAACACTGGACAACAAATAGGAGAACCGCTAAAGGGGCATGAACGTGGAGTTTGTTATGCTGATTTCAGCCCAGATGGGAAACGAATTGTTTCTGCATCTATGGACAATACTGTTAGAATATGGGACGTTGATATAGAACGACAATTAGGAAGACCAATAATCGGACATACCAATACTATTCGTTCTGTTGCTTTTAGTCCTGACGGTAGGAAGATTGCCTCTGCTTCAGAAGATAGAACTATTAGAATTTGGGATGCTGACACGGGAAATCAAATAGGAGAACCACTATCTGGGCACTACGATGGGGTTAAGTTTGTTGCTTTCAGTCCTAACAGTAAACGAATAGCTTCTGCATCAGAAGACAATACTGTCAGAATTTGGAATATCGATACAGGGCAGCTAATAGGTGGACCTATAAGTGCTGGCTATATTATGTCTGTCACTTTCTTTTCTGATAAAGTCTGGATTGTCTCTGCATGGGAAGACTACATCATCAGAATCCGGGATGCTAACACTGGTCAGCAAATAGGAAAACCGCTCGAGGGGCATACCTCTTACGTGGAAGATGCAGTTTTTAGCCCTAATGGGGAACTGTTAGCCTCGGCATCTTGGGATAATACCGTTCGAATATGGGAAGTCAAAACAGGGAAACAAATTGGTGAACCGCTAGTAGGACACAGAGGAGGAGTAGTTTCAGTCGCTTTCAGTCCTGACGGGAGGAAGATAGTCTCTGCCTCAGATGACAATACCATTATAATATGGGATGCCAACACAGGTCAGCAAATAGGAATGGCATTAACTGGGCATGTCGCTGAAGTCTGTTCTGTCGCATTCAGTCCCGACGGGAAACGGATAGCCTCAGCTTCTAGAGATAATACTGTAAGGATTTGGGATACAAATACAGGACAGCAAATAGGAGAACTACCAAAGGAATCTAATGGTAGGGAGTGTCCTGTTGCTTTTAGCCCAGATGGTAAAAAAATAATCTCTGCATTAGATGACAATACTATCAGGATTTGGGAGTTCCCTCAGCTACAAGATCTCATAAACCAGACTCGTGAGCGATTCACAAAACGTCAGTTGACTTCCGAAGAACGGAAGAAATATTATCTAGAGTAATGATTATGAATGTGATAGTTGTTTTAATTGCCGCACTTTTTCCTGCCATTCTGTTATTGTTTTATATATGGAAGAAAGATACGCAGAAAGAGCCGACCTCATGGTTGGTCAAGGCTGTTCTTTGGGGAGTCGCTATTATTATTCCTGTTGCCATATTGGAATCAGGAATAGAAACTATAATATTTAGTGAAGGTGGCATACCGACAAGTCTATTCGGTACGACAACTATGGCTTTTGTGGTGGCTGCGTTGCCGGAAGAGACGTTTAAATTGTTCGCATTGTGGATGGTGCTACGGAAAAATCCATACTTTGACGAGCACTTTGATGGTATCGTGTATGCTGTTTGCGTGGGTTTGGGATTCGCCTCGATGGAGAATATTATGTATGTCTTTGGCGAGGAGAATTGGTTTTCTACAGCCATTGTCCGTGCGCTGTTGGCTGTACCCGGTCATTATGCCTTTGCGATATTAATGGGGTACTATTATTCGGTTTATCACTTCGTGGATCACTCACCGAAGGTTGCCGCATGTGTGCTCCTGGTTCCTGTATTGGCACATGGTGCATACGATGCTATCGCGATGAGTGGAATTGTGAGTTCTGTAATTGGAGGACTAAGCTTCATCGTCCTTGTATACTTCTGTGTGAAGATGCATAAGGTGGCAAAGGCGAAAGTGTTGGCAATGATTGAGAAAGATAGTTATTTAACCCAGAATAAGTCATGAGTAGAAGATTTAACAAGAAAAAGTTTATCAAAGACGTCCTCAATGAAAGGTACGCATTGGTAATCGGTAATGAGATTTTGTTGAATACAAAACTAGAACCAACTAGGGATGTCCACCAGTTCTTCTTAAAAAAAGTCAACGAATCTTCAAACATTGAGTTTGGAAATTATAATGAAATTGCTCTTGATGTTAGTGAGAAAAAGAATCCGGTACGCCAGTTGATTGAAAATGGCGATGTAAAGTTCAACGCGGATGATGTCTCACCAGATTTAGTGGCTTTACTTGAGACCCGTCTGTTTACAACAGTATTAACAACTACGACAGATGGCTATTTGGAAGCAGCTATGCGAAAAGTCTGGCCTAAAAAAGGAGAACTCAGGGTGGTTAATATATATGACAAGGAAACCGTTGATGATTTGCAGCAGGCATTAAAGAAATGTCGAAGAGGTATGAGATATAATCAGCCCACTCTTATATATGTCTTTGGCAAGCTCGATGTGGATGATTTGGCTAAGAAGTATATCAAAACAGATGCAGATGCAATATTACTCATCGAGAAATGGATGCGTATGGACGTCGAATCGAATAATGAGATGCTTGATTTTATCCGCAGTAAGAGACTCTTGGCTTTAGGATGTAAATATGACAATTGGTATTTCAGATTTTTCTGGTATGTTCTGACTGGAGTTAACAAAAGCGGTGATGAAAACAACTATGATGGCCGTGGAGAAGTTGCTTTTTCATTAGATAAGACAGATAAAACCGAAGGGAAATTGCTTCAATTCTTGGACAGAACTGATATCTGTATCTTAGGTGATGCAAGCTCTTTTATCAATGACATAACAAATACCTTAACAGTAGATTCTGAAGATTCTGTGTTCCGCAATCAAGTTGTGGAAATTCGTCGCCGTGGTGGTATATTTATATCTTATAGTAATGAAGATGCTCTTGCTGCTTGTCAGTTGTTTTTTAAGTTGTGCGAAAAGAAATACGACGTATGGATTGATAACGCAAGATTATATGGAGGTGATAACTATGAAAAGGATATTGCAGATGCAATAAGTGCATCTAAGGTCGTTATTACGGTATTATCACCACATGTGGCTGAGGATATGCAGAAAGGCGAAACAGAACACTACTACAATAAGGAGTGGCGCATGGCACAGCAATTTAATGACAAGACTATTATTCCATTGGCAATAAATGGTTATGATCTTCGCTCAGACTATCATAAAGACATCTATGAGTCAATTGTAAACCAACAAGTTTCAGGGGTAAACGACAATCAGGACGAATTGAAAATTGATTTAATGTACTCTGATGGATTTCAGAAATTAGTATCTTCAATCGACAAACATCTTTAAGTTATGAAAATAAACGGCAAATGGTTCTCAGAACAGAAAGGGACTGTTGATAACAGTAATAATCCGTGGGTAGGCTTAGCATCTTATGAAGACCCGGAGACAGCAGGACGAAAGGTGCTGTTTTGTGGCAGGGATGATGAAAGCTATGATGTGTCCAAGCTGATTATGAGTAACATCTTTGTAACACTATATGGAAAAAGTGGAATCGGCAAGACGTCTTTGCTCAATGCAGGTGTATTCCCTGAACTTAGAGAGGAGCAATATACGCCTATTAGCCTTAGACTGGGTATAAGAGATGAGAAAGAAAAGAAAAGCTTTCAAGAGATTATTATAGAAGAAATAGAAAGAAAAGTCTGTAAAGTTAGTGTTGTTGATGTCGTAGAAGAGCAAAGTAACCTATCGGCGATGGACTTTCTATGGAACTATTTTGCCCGTCACCGTTTTTACGACAAAAATGACGATCTTACCTCTCCTGTTATAGTATTCGATCAGTTCGAAGAAGTGTTTCGTGACAAAAAGGGCGAAGCCGAAATTCTACTACGACAAATAGACTATATTAACGATAAAGACCATTCTATTGACACTTGTACGATTTCCGGTCAGCCTTATCGGTACGAGACGAATTTCCGTTTTGTGGTTTCTATACGTGAGGACGATTTGTACCGTCTTGAAGACAGTATAGATAACTGTTATCTTCCAGCATTAAAACGCTGTAGATATCGTTTACACAGCTTGTCTCCAGAAAATGCTTCTGCCGCCATTCTTATCCCGGGAGAATCTTTCTTCCCATCAAACGAACAGGAAAGGAAGGAAATCGTTGATAAAATCATAGATTATGTGAGCGATAAAGACAGAAAGAATATAAGTACTAATATCCTGTCTTTGATTTGCAGTCAATTATATCAGAGTATTCAGACTCAGCATATTCAGACTGTAAACGCATCTATTTTAGAGTCTTTCTTTCATGACAATCCGATTGACAAGTTTTATATGGAAGCCATCTCGAAATTGTCGAGGAAGGAAAGAAAATACATTGAAACCAACCTCATAGATAGTGCAGGAAGGCGAAACTCTGTATCGTACAACGATTTTGACACCTATATAAAACATAAAGAAACGATTATAAACAGCCCGTTGGCCATTCTGCATGAGTTGAATGTCTCATCAGGGGATGACGGAGCCCGTGTAGAACTGATTCATGACAAATTAGCAGAGGTTATATCAAAAAGAAAAAAGAACGAAGAGAGCAAATTGAACTATCTGCTGTCATTCCTTACTGCGATTATTCTTTTGGTTGCCATTATTCTGCTGTTTTTTATATTGCAGAATAGGAAAAAGGAATATATTGTTGAGTTTCAGGAAGATGAAAGCATAAGCTTAACAGACTATTGGAAAGCCAATATTTGCATCTTAGATAAAAGTGATACAGTGATGGTTGGAACATTTGACAAATCCACAACAAAGGTTCCATTCCTATATGGGAAAAGCGGTCCGTTGCAGTGTCATGTAAATTTTCTGGTAGGGGATATAGCAGACATTAATTCGACGCTTTCATTAAAAGACACTACCTATTTCTTTATTCCTATTTCAAGAGCTGCACAAAGGAAAAGATATGAGGGTGTTGTTATTGAAAGTGTACAAAGATCACCAATCGTTGACGCAATAGTAATCATCGGCGAACAAATTAAAAGGACAGACAAATTGGGACGTTTCGTGATATATTCTGATTCTACAGCAGTGGAAAGTGATGGAAAAATTAGGATTTTAAGAGATGGATATAAGTTATATGAGAACTATATAGGCAATTCTAAAATCTTCACATTGGAGCTTAATGACTACAAGGATTTTAGAAACAAATGGAATAGTTTAGAAAAGAAACTGAATCGACTTAATCTTTCTCATTATAGTGGAGTAATTGATGATATTGTCAAGTCAACAATGTATTTAGGAATTGAGAAAGATTCCGTATTTGGATATTTTTATATTGATAAGTTTTTTGATCCAAAGGCCAAAAACAAGTATTTACGATATATTCTATTAGATGGAAAAATAGATGCTGCCAAACAAACTTTTGTAATGAATAGTACAGATGCCGTTTTGAACAAATGTATCTATTATGGTTCATTCGCAGAAGATGAATGGGTGGGAACGTCTCGCTCATATGGAAATCGCACTTGGACATTCTCCTTTCATTCCGTCGATGAAGAAAACAATAAATGATATTAGATAGTGAATAATAATGCCTTTAAAGAAATATTTGTGTAGATGAATAGTAGAATAGGAAAAAAGCACATAGGAATCGTCATAGTTTTTTTATTCATTACAGTGACATTTCTTGTCTTTTTATTATGTAAGCCATCAGGGAATGCTTCCACATTTTTAAGAGATGTACGCATTTTTAAGATGGTTGATTATCCTACACCAAATGTTGACCCTGATTCAATAAACGAAGTAATTGGAGTTGTCCTACATCATACGGCAGAACCTACAGTTGAAAATGCCTTGAAAATTTTATCTTCACCCGAGAAAAAGGTCGGAACTCATGTGGTTATCGACATTGATGGAACTAGGTACATTATGGCACAACCCACCACTGTTACATATCATGCTGGTTATTCTGTGTTGAATGGACGTGAGGGCTGTAATTATTTCACCGTAGGGATTGAGTTTCAAGGGAACACGTTGAATGAACCTTTGACAGAGAGTCAAATTGAAAGTGGTATAGAGTACCTTCTACCAATAATTAAAGCGTACAATATTCCATTAGAAAATATTGTTACCCACCAGATGATCAGGACAGCGTATAAGGAAAAACACCCTGAGAGTCGATGCAGTGGGAAGGTTGATATAACTCAAATAGAGTATCAGAGGTTTATGAATCGTTTACGTGTAGTAATGGGGAACGAATTGGATAAGAAATGAATAATGATAGACTCATAGCATAAAACGACTCTATATGAAAGGTTATAATTATAAGCGAAATAACGATGAAAGAACAAATGTACACACCGCAGCCTATTGACACCACAGATGTCACGCTGCCAAAAGAATTGGAACAATTAGTAGAGGAGATGTCGAAGAACGTACATGAGGTATGGGCTGAGACTCGAATCAAACAAGGTTGGAAGTATGGCGAACAGCGCAACGATGATCTTAAAACGCACCCATGTCTTGTGCCATACGAAGATCTTCCAGAAGAAGAGAAAGAATACGACCGGAATACATCCATAGGTACACTAAAGCTGATTATGAAGCTGGGGTTTAAGATTAGTTGTCAATAGAATTTTGATATTTGATGTTAGAAAGAGCTGCTTCGGCGGCTCTTTATGATTGTAAGGACATTAACATCAAAATATTGACGACAATGAAAAAAGTTTTCAGTAAGTTCGTTCTTCACTGTACTGTTGAGAGGCCTGTGCCAGGCATTAAGATGGTTCTTAGGGCTATTCGGCTGTAAAAGTAACCTTGGGGAACCTTCAGCCTTCACGGAGGTGGGGGAGAGACGGAAAAAGGAGGAAGATTGCATAAAAATAGGGTCCTGAGGCGGGGGAGAAAGGGGTATTATGGGAAATGGTTATTTGAAAACTTTCTTTTTAGACGATTGCAGACTGGCGCCGAAGAGCTCTTTCATGAATAAGTCGTGAGCTTGGGTGATGATGAGTGGGAGTTGTTTGGCGGCGAAGATGTAGTTGAGCCAGGTGAGGATGGCCTCTTGGGGCCAGTTCTCAATGCCCACACGACAGGACATGTGCTTGATGAGGTGGTGCTTGATGTAGAGATATAATACATGCGTGGCCTCTTCATGGCTCCCCTTGTACTTATGAGTGTAATGATACAGGAACTCACCGTAGTACAGTCTGCGTAGTTCGTCATCATCGAAGATCTTCCACAGCCCGTTTTCGATTCGCTTGACAGCTTCTTCGCTGGGGGTGATGTGGAACTTGGGAACATTGCCTGCCAGCAGCACATGCATGTCGATGCCGTTTCTGTGTTGTCGTTGGTTCTCAGAGATCTTGTCACGATCGTTATCGTTGGCCAGAGCGTTCGCCTTACAGAAGAAAATGTCGTAAGGAATGGCCGGCTCTTCGATCTCCTGGTTGGACGTGGGTACGAAACGGTCTCTTACCAGTGGCGACATGAAGGCTACAATCTGGTGGGTGTCTTTGTCGCGGACGATACGGAAGGCTTCTGACTGTTCAATCAGTTTGGTTAATTCCGAATCCTGCTTGAAGCCAAGGGCTGTGCGCAACTTGTTGAAGTGCTCGCTGGTATAGGCCAGCGTCACCTCGTCCATATACTCAACGGCTCCGTCGAAGAGGTACTTGATCTTGCCGATGGCGTTCCATGACAGTTTCTTGGCCCGCCAGTGGCGGTTATAGCTGCGGGCGCTCGAAGCGGCCATTGCGATGTCGTTCTTATGTCTCATGTATTTTAATCTTTTTAATTTCGGCGTGCCCCTCTTAAACAGGGGCATCGCCAAATTTTTAATTAATTTTATATGGCCTTATTTATAAGGATAAGGCCAATAGTATATTGGCTTAAAGAAAAGTTCGGTATTCTCCGAACCTCCGTTTCCGCCTGCAAAGGTACATATTTCTATTTTAATATTGGCTGGAATTGATATAAAAGTATTCGCAATTATTCGTTTCTGCATAAATATACGGCTTTTGGGGTGCGAAAATGAAAGGCTAAGGAAACTCCGAGAAAGGTTAGGGGAAACTCGGAGAAAGGATAGGGGAAAGTCCCAGAAAGGTTAAGGGTTTCTCCATCGGCTCAAATCATGCATAGAAATACATTTTTCTTATGATTGACCATTCTTACAGATGGCCTCCTTGGTCTTATTGCGGCCGATGGTGATGAGGCGTTCGGACTTGTCGTAGTCGAAACTGCCGTAGCGGCTCATCTGGATATCGATGAGGATGTCGGGCTTCGTGAGTTGGGCCATGAGGATGGAGTTCTGGCGAATCATGATGGAACTCGTCCGTGAGAGCAACGTGTAGTAGTTGAACTCGATGTTGTCGGGGGTAATCATGTCGAGTAGCTTCGCCTTGAGCGACTTGTCGTGTTTCTGTATCTCCGTCTGTCTTTGTTGCTTTTCCCACTGTGCCTTGTAGTCGTGGCCGCTGACATCGACGCCGACAAGCAAGTCGCCATCATGACGTTTGACGCGGTTCATGGGGATGGGATTGACGACACCTCCGTCTATGAGTATCATCCCGTCGCGACGGACGGGTTCATAGAAAGAAGGCAGGGAGATGCTGGCGCGGATGGCTTCAAAGAGGCTGCCTTTGTCGATGACTACCTCACGTCCAGTGATCCAGTCGGTGGCCACAGCACAATAGGGTATCGGCAGGTCTTCGATCAGCACGTCAGGCACAAACTCCATGATGGCCTTGATGATGCGCGTTCCTTTCACGATATGGTTGAGGCTGAGCGAGAAATCGGTCAATTCTAGCATCTTCTTTTTGTCGACGGTCTTCATCCACTCGCGGAACTCTGAGAGCTTGCCGGCTGCATAGACACCGCCGATGAGGGCCCCCATCGAACAGCCTGCTATCGAGGTGATGCGATAGCTTTGCGCCTCAAGTTCCTCGATGGCGCCGATATGTGCCAGTCCCCTTGCACCTCCGCTCGACAATACTAATGCCACGTCCTTCATCTGTCAGAACAGTTTAGTGTAAATCTGGCGCAAAGATACGAAATAAACCACAGATTATACAGATTACGCAGAAAAAATCTAAAAAAACTGTAGAATCTGCGTAATCTGCGGTTTATTTTATTAATTTTGCAGCGCAAAATCAAATCAGCCATGATCCGTTATACGAAACGTGAGGAGATATGGAATGCAGCGTCGCACGGCGGGGGCATCCTGATGGGGGTGGTGTTTGGCGTCATCTTCCTTGTGTGGTGTTTCCAGAGCGACAACAACTGGGCGAGGGTGGGGGTGATTCTCTACCTGTTCGGCATGCTCGGCTCGTATGCGGCCTCGACGCTATACCACTCCATCCGACATCATTCAAAGTGGAAGGAGCGGCTTCGTAAATGGGACCATGCAGCCATCTACTGGCATATTGCGGGCTCGTATTCGCCATTGACGCTGACGGCACTGCGCACGCAGGGCTACTGGGGATGGGCGCTGTTCGTGTTTGTGTGGACTTGTGCCATCGTGGGAACGATTATCAGTTTCATCCGTCTGAAGGAGCACTCGAACGTAGAGACCTTCTGTTTCGTGGGTATGGGGCTGAGCATCCTTGTGGCCTTCAAACCGCTGATGGATTCAGTATCGTCTGCGGCTGTCATCTGGCTTATCGCCGAGGGTGTCAGCTATATTACGGGTGCCGTTTTTTATTCCTTCAATAAAACGAAGTACATGCACTCCGTATTCCACTTTTTCGTCCTCGCCGGCTCCGTCTGTCACATCATCGCCGTCTGGGATGTGCTGATGCAGCAGCTTTAATTTTTTTGAAACTTTTTTTGAAAAACCTTGGTGGATTCGGAATTTTTATCTATCTTTGCACCGTATTGATTACTATTAACTTAAGCCCTACGCATCACGGTTAAGCGGAGAAAATGAAAAAAGCTATTCTATTTTTTATGTTTGGAGTGCTTGCTTGGTCATGTACTCAAGAGAACAATGAAATTCTGACTGGACAGGATAAACTAACCAATGAAGAGTCTGTGAATTTCTTGCCAAGTTTTGGTCAGGGTGGTACTCGTGCTACAGAAACCGCCTTTGAGAGAGGTGACGAGATTAGTGTATTTGCTGTTGATCCCAATACTGGTACAGCGCTGAAAACCAGTGGTAACTATGCTGACAATGAACGTTATACCTATGACGGTAGTATCTTCACAGCAGCAGGTGCCGGGATATCCATCTCTAACGCTAACACGGCGGGATTGGCCTATTATGCAGTTTATCCTTATTCGGCTTCTACAAGTAATCGGATGACGTTCAGTGTCAATAAAGACCAAAGTAAATATAGCGCCTATACAAAGAGTGATTTATGTACGGCCTTTGCCTCTGCTACAACGAGCAAAGAGGTGGATCTGACGTTTTCGCACCGTCTGAGTGCCGTTTCGGTCACTGTGAGAGGAGCAAATATCGCCAGCAAGAGGATACAGATGAAACTGACTAATGTACAGACTCAGGCATCGGTAAACCTGAATGATAATACCTTTACGGGTATTGGAGAGTTAGGTGAGGTCATTATGTGTCCGACAGCCACAAATACTTATGAGGCCATCATTGCTCCACAGACCATTGCCGCTAAGACAAACCTCCTTGTGGTAACGGTTGACGGCGAAGATCATACATTCTATGTTGAGAATGATGCTTCTTTCCAGTCGGGGAAGAAGAAAGAGTATGGAATTGAAATAACGGATGCTGAGATTGTCATTTTCCGTGGAGACATCAATCCGTGGGGAACAGAGGATGAGCGCCTTGACAATGTCGTACCGCCAGAAATCCAGGCCAGAATTGAACAGTATATGCCCATCTATACAGGTGTCAATCCCCCGAATGTGGAAGGGTGTTATTTCTTGGATCCTGAGGAAACCGTTTTCTGTGAAGACCAAGGTCAGGGAGGATATGATCCTGGAACAATTGTCGTTTCCAACTATATCCAATTCTCTAATCAGAATATGCAGACCAATACGCTCGACTATGAAGAGTTAGGTGCGAACGGCCGAAGCTATAGTGTTGGCAGAGGCGCTTTTATCAGTGGAAGTGGTAATAATTTCTCGGCTTTCTTTAATACTGTTGGTGAGTATAGTGATGAAGAAAATAATGTTACTATCACCTATAAGACCGCTTTGCTTATTTCTGGCACCAAGACTTCTGAAGGTATCTTGGACTTATATAATGCGTTTGTGATGGTGGAGAAAAACAATGACGTGGGAGGTATAATTATGGACGTGAACGTGTTCCGTATATTCAGGGATCAGGATGGCATAAGCTACAATGTAACCTGGCCAGCTAGCAGAACCCGAGAGGTTTATGTTGAAAAAGGTAACGTTAAGACTCCTTGGAGTAAGTATGCCAAACAGAAATAATATTGATAGCATTGTCTTATGAAACAGTATAGTTCTCTATTAGTAATAGGTGTAGTGGTATCGGCACTGCTTGCCTGTGGTGGCGGTGGTGGCGATGACGAGCCAGATCCAGGACCGTCTCCCTACATACCGGATCCTATTCCAACAGATAAGACCTCGGCAGTATCCTTTACGTCATCCATCAATGATTTTCGAACCAGAGCATTAGGCTCCTCATTCGAAGACAGAGATGAAATCAGCGTTTTTCCAGTTGCGGGCAATGTGGTGGGTGATAACAACCGCTATGTATGTAATAAGGGTATATTCAGCGCCACGTTGGGCATCACCAAAAAGGAGTCTGATAAGCTGGCCTATTATGCCGTCAGTCCATATTCGTCCTTGGCAAAAATGCAGATGAATTTCACTGTGCAGACAAATCAGACGAAATGGAATCAGTATTTTGCCAGCGACCTGATGACGGCCACTGTCGCATCTACAGCCTCGTTTACACCAGATTTGCAGTTTAACCATCGCATGAGCCGTGTTTGTGTCGACTTCGTTGGTGATAATGCTTCGACTCTCCCTGGGCGTGTGAGCCGCATTGTGCTCAAAGACATGCGCCTTCAGGCAACAGTCGACATCAAGGCTGATGAATATGTGGCATCTGGACAAAAAGGTAATGTGACCATGTATTTCTATGAGGATTGTTTCTATGGCATAATTCCGCCTCAGACCATACCAAAGGAGACTTCCTTCTTAGTTGTGACTTTGGACGGTAAGGACTTTCCTATCTATTTCGAAGAGGATATTGTGTTTAAATCAGGGTATGACTTCTGGATTGATTTGTCTTATAACGAGGGAGAAGGTGACGGACAGATTGTAGTCTTTAAGGGTCAGATAAGTCCATGGAGGAAGTAGAATAGGCTTACGTCTCCAAAATTGAAATAATTCCCGAAATGCTTGCACGTTTCGGGAATTATTCGTAATTTTGCAGGCAAATTTGCAAATTGAGAATAATATGGCTTATACACGTATGACTGCCGCAGAGGCTGCGGCACTGATTAAGAATGGTGACCATATCGCCATGAGTGGTTTCACACCAGCTGGTGTGGCTAAGGCAACAACAAAGGAATTGGCAAAGATTGCCGTGGCTGAGCATGAGGCTGGCCGTGAGTTCAAGGTGGCAATCTTTACAGGTGCATCGACGGGACAGTCGACGGACGGTGACCTGGCAAACGCCCAGGCTATCCTCTATCGTGCTCCCTACACCACGAACCCCGACTTCCGCAAGCATGTGAACATGGGTGAGATCCCCTACAACGACCTGCACCTGAGCCACATGGCACAGGAGCTGCGCTATGGTTTCTATGGTCCTGTGGACTGGGCTATCCTTGAGGTGTGCGACATCGAAGAGGCAGGTAACGACTATCACGTCTATCTGACAGCTGCTGGTGGTATCTCTCCGACGGCTGCCCGTCTGGCCAAGCACGTCATCCTGGAGCTCAACAGCTTCCACAATCCCAATGCGAAGTATATCCACGACGTCTATGAGCCGTTGGATCCTCCTTATCGCAAGGCTATCCCCATCGAGCATGTGGGTGACCGTATCGGACAGCCTTACGTCAGCATCCCCAAGGAGAAAGTGGTGGGTGTCGTAGAGTGCAACATCCCTGATGAGGCCCGTGCCTTCAAGGACAGCGACCCTGTGACGGATAAGATCGGCTTCCTGACTGCAGAGTTCCTCGTGGAGGAGATGCACAAGGGCCGTATCCCCAAGGAGTTCCTGCCCCTGCAGAGCGGTGTGGGTTCAACGGCTAACGCCATCCTCGGAGCCCTTGGTGAGGACAAGCATGTCCCCGATTTCAATATATATACCGAGGTGCTGCAGGACAGCGTGGTGGGTATGATGCTCAACGGCCGTGTGAAGGATGCTTCGGCTTGTTCGCTGACCGTCAGCAACGAGTGCCTGATGCAGGTCTACGACCATATGGACTATTTCAAGGATCACCTGACGCTGCGCCAGAGTGAGATTTCCAACTCGCCTGAGATTATTCGTCGTTTAGGCGTGATTGCCATTAATACCGCCATCGAAGCCGACCTCTATGGTAACGTGAACTCTACGCACATCAGCGGTACGAAGATGATGAATGGTATCGGTGGTTCGGGTGACTTCATCCGCAACGCGTACCTCTCTATCTTTACTTGTCCTTCTGTGGCCAAGGGTGGTGTGATCTCGTCGATCGTGCCCTTTGTCTCTCATCAGGACAGCTCAGAGCACGATGTGAACATCATCGTGACGGAGCAGGGTATCGCCGACCTTCGCGGCAAGGGTCCCATCCAGCGTGCTGAGACCATCATCGAGAACTGTGCACATCCCGATTACAAGCAGTTGCTCTGGGACTACCTGAAGATTGCCAAGATGGGACAGACCCGTCACAACCTGCCCGCTGCCTTCGCCATGCACGACACATTGGCTCGCAAGGGCGACATGAAGCTGACGGACTTCTCTGAATACGTGAAGTAACAGATAAGGATCAAAAAAATCGGGATGCCGAACAGCATCCCGATTTTTTTATTGTCTTTCGATTAAAGAGGATAATCCTCGAAGGCATAGAGAACGGTCGAGAGATAGCGCTCGCCAGTATCAGGCAGAAGGGCGACAATCTTCTTCCCCTTGTTCTCAGGACGCTTGGCCACCTGGATGGCAGCATAGAGGGCAGCACCTGCAGAGATACCTACCAGCAGACCTTCTGACTGGGCTATCTCACGGCCTGTACGGATGGCATCGTCGTTCTCCACGTCGAACACCTCGTCGATGACGTCGGCATCGTAAGTCTTGGGAATGAAACCTGCTCCGATACCCTGGATCTTGTGAGGGCCGCTCTGTCCGCCATTCAACACGGGACTTGATTTCGGCTCTACGGCGATGATCTTCACGTTGGGGTTCTGCTCCTTCAGATACTTACCTGTGCCAGAGATCGTACCGCCTGTACCTACTCCGCCCACGAAGATGTCAATCTGCCCGTCAGTGTCGCGCCAGATCTCAGGACCCGTGGTGGCATAGTGCTTGGCGGGGTTGGCGGCATTCTCAAACTGCTGTAGGATCACAGCCCCAGGAATCGAATTGCGCAGTTCCTCGGCGGCGCGGATGGCACCTGGCATGCCGTCTTTACCAGAGGTGAGGCGAACCTCGGCACCGTAGGCCTTCACGAGGTTACGACGCTCGATGCTCATGGTCTCGGGCATGGTAAGGATAAGACGGTAGCCCTTGACAGCCGATACCAGTGCCAGTCCTACGCCCGTATTACCAGAGGTGGGTTCGATGATGGTGGCTCCGGGCTTCAGGATGCCCTTGGCTTCTGCATCTTCGATCATCGCCAGTGCGATACGGTCTTTCACGCTACCGCCGGGGTTGAAAAACTCTACTTTGGCAATCACTGGAGTCTCCAGACCCTTTGCCTGTGAATACTTGTTTAGCTCCAGAAGTGGGGTGTTGCCGACGAGCTCAGTCAGCTGTTTTGCAATCTTTGTCATAATCTTATCCTTTTTATATTATTAATAATGTGAACTTCATTCTTATCCGCTTAATCGCGGCTTTCTGGGTGCAAAGGTACGAACATCTGCTGAGACAGGCAATACCATCAGTGTGGTATTTTTCAAAAGTTGAGGGTAGAATTAAACCTTTTCAGCGTTTTGGAGTCAAATAAACACCTAATCAACTGTACAATTGATATTAATAACTTATGAAAAAAGTATTATTACCGCTTCTGCTCTTCGTAGCAGCGTCTGCTCATGCAGCAGAAAATCCAGTGTTAACAATCGAAGGTGGTCAGGTTCAGGGCGTGTTGGCCGATGATCATCCTGATGTGTTTGTCTATCGTGGAATCCCCTACGCAGCGCCTCCTATCAAGGAAAACCGTTGGAAGGAGCCACAGCCCATCGTGCCCTGGAAGGGTGTGAAGATCTGCGACACCTTCGGCCATCCCAGTTATCAGGCCATTCAGTATCCTGGCGGCTACTTCACGGAGTGGGGTTACGGCAAGGAGGCTCCTTATAGTGAGGACTGCCTGTATCTGAACGTATGGACGAAGGCTCCAGGACAAGTTGGCAAGAAACTGCCCGTGGCCCTGTGGATCCATGGTGGCGGCTATCGCGAGGGCTGGGGCTCTGAGCCCGAGTTCGACGGTCAGGAGTGGGGTGCTAAGGATGTGGTGCTCGTCTCCATCAACTACCGTCTGGGTGTGTTCGGATTCCTCGTACATCCGGCTCTGACGGCAGAGAGCCCTCATCATGTGTCTGGCAACTATGGCATTCTCGACCAGATTGAGGCCTTGAAGTGGATTAAGAAGAATATCGCCCAGTTTGGTGGCGACCCCAACAACGTGACGATCTTCGGACAGAGTGCTGGTGGTGGCAGCGTGCGCACCCTTTGCGAGAGTCCGCTGGCCCGTGGCCTGTTCCACAAGGCTGTCATCATGAGTGCCCAGGGTCTTGCTATCCCCGATGCCAACGGTAACATGATGGGTGCCCGTTATGGTGGCGGCTCGTTTGCCGATGCCGAGGCTAATGCAAAGAAAGTATTCGACTGGGCTGGTCTGACTGATCTTCAGAAGATGCGTGCTGCCTCTACCGAGACCGTATTCGCTCTCAATACACTTTACTATCAGGTGAATGACGACGGTCAACAGGCTGGTGGCCCTATGGCATTCATGCGCCGTGGTCTGCCATTCATGCCGATGATCGACGGCTATGTCAGCGAGAAGAGTTTCGATGATGCTACTCGTGGCGGTACGCTGGCTGACGTTCCTTATATGATTGGCTTCACGCTGAACGATATGGGCAATATGTCTCCCAACATCGCCGAGTTCTGTAAGGTTCGTGAGCAGAAGGGTGGCAAGGCTTGGGCTTACGAGTTTGCCCGTCCTTTGCCTGACGACGGCTCTCATCCTGAGGTGACACAGCGTCTGAAAGGTGCTTTCCACTCTTCCGACCTCTGGTTTGTGTTCAAGAGTCTGAAGCATTGCTGGCGTCCTTGGACCAAGGGCGACTGGGATCTCTCCGAGAAGATGCTCACCGCTTGGACCAACTTCGTGAAGTATAGCGATCCTAACGGTCCTCAGGGTGGGGTATGGGCTCCCTGCACCGAGAAGAACACGAAGTTCATGGTGTTCAAACTCAACGATAAGGACGAAGAGGCCTCTTTCTTCGGCGAGCCTGAGATTGCTCCCCAACCACAAGGCTTCCCCTTCGGCGGTCCTGGTGCTCCCAGACGCCCTGCAGCTTCTGGCAGAAGATAATCCTTCTATCCATATTAAGCCCCAGCCTACTCGTTTGTAAGCTGGGGCTTATTCATGTCAGATGTTTGATCTCTGATCTAATCTTCTTTGACGATAGGATAGAGCTCGATAAACTCTCCCTGATGATTCTGACCGTCGTTGATGAGTTCTGCCATTTTCTTACCCACCGTCTCGATATCGTGGAAACCAGGCAGTGCCATATTACCATTCAAATCTGTGGTGGTAGGTCCTGGGTGAACGGAGAATACCTCCAGCGGGGTGTTGCTCTGCTGGAACTCGATGGCCATCACACCCATCATCGCATTCTGCGCAGCCTTGCTGGCGACGTAGGCCAAGGGGTGCCAATATGGACTGATCTCTGAAGGAACGGTCACGTTGACGATACGACCCTCGTTTTTGGTGAGCAGAGGCAGCAGCGCCTTGGTGAGGGCGAAAGTGCCGATGAAGTTCACGTCAAGTGTCTCCTTGATGTCGCTGATCTCTGTGTGCAGACTGTCCACACTCATATCACCAGGGATGCCGGCATTGTTAACGAGTAGGGAAAGACCTGCATATTTCTCGTTGATCTCCTTGGCTGCCTGTTCGATATTGGCGAGGTCACGTAGTTCGATGTTCACCCAACCCAGCACGTCGACACCTGCCGACTTCAGTTCGCCAATAGCTTTTTCTGCAAGCTGTTCGTTGCGTGCACCAATAATGACCTGCCAACCACTCTTTCCGAGGTGCTTGGCGATTCCAAATCCGATGCCTTTGTTGGCACCTGTCACTAAAGCAATCTGTTCTTTCATTTTTCTAGTTTTGTTTTGTTTAGATATAAAATTCACTCGCATCTATCAACCCCGCACGGAGCGCGTACTTCACCGCTTCGTGCGCTGTGTTGATACCCAGTTTGCGGAAGATGTTTTTGCGATGGGTCGTAATGGTGTGGATGCTCGAGAAACGCTCGGCAGCGATCTCCTTCGTCGTCTTACCCAGGGCGATGCCCTTCACAATCTCCGTCTCCGTCTGCGTCAGGATGCTGGGAGCCTCCTCTTCCTGTTGCTGGCTGATGATCGTTTCCAGTGCCCGCTGGCTGAGGTAACGGTTGTGCTGGCTGACTGCCTGCAGGGCTTCGCGTATCTCACTCATCGGACCGTCTTTGAACACCACGCTGAACTGGTGGGAGGAGTACACCACGCGGCGAATGAACTGGGGCGTCAGTTCGTCGCTGATGAGTATCCACTCCGACAGGCTGAAGCGCTCGGCTACAATGAGCAACTGGTCTTCGTCTGCAAAATCAAACAACGTATAGTCAAGGAACACGACCGAATCCTCGTGTTCCTTGAGCAGTTGTATCAGTCCAGCCTTATCCACAGCGCGATAGACCGCATGGTTCTCGTCGCGTTTCAACAAGCTTTGGATCGCAAAGCCTGTCAGCTCCTGATTGTCGGCAATGATATAATTCCTCGTCATGTCGATTTTGCGAGTGCAAAGTTACATATTTTATTTATTATAACAACAGATTATACCTCAAATCTTGTCGAGAGCCTGGGCGAGGTCGTCGATGATGTCGTCGATGTGTTCCGTACCGATGCTCAGACGCACGGTTGCAGGCGTGATGTGCTGCTCGGCCAGTTCCTCAGGCGAGAGCTGTGAGTGGGTGGTGGTGTAGGGGTGGATCACCAGGCTCTTCACGTCGGCCACGTTAGCCAGCAGCGAGAATATCTGCAGGGCGTCGATGAACTTCCATGCCTCTTCCTGTCCGCCCTTCACTTCGAAGGTGAAGATCGAGCCGCCGCCGTTGGGGTAGTACTTCTTGTAGAGTGCGTGGTCGTGGTGACTCTCGAGGGCAGGATGGTGAACGGCAGCCACCTTCGGGTGCTTGGCCAGGAAGTCTACCACCTTCAGGGCGTTCTCCACATGACGCTCTACACGCAGGCTCAGGGTCTCGACACCCTGCAGCAGGATGAAGGCGTTGAAGGGAGAGATGGCAGCACCAGTGTCACGCAGGATGACGGCACGGATACGGGTCACGTAAGCGGCAGCGCCTACAGCGTCGGCAAACACGATGCCGTGATACGAGGGATCGGGCTTGGCCAGCGTGGGGAACTTATCGGGATTGGCCTTCCAGTCGAACTTACCACCGTCGACGATGACACCACCCAGACTCGTACCATGACCACCCAGGAACTTCGTAGCCGAGTGAACCACGATGTCTGCACCATGCTCCAGCGGACGAATCAGATACGGAGTGCCGAATGTGTTGTCCACGATGAAGGGGATGCCATGCTTATGGGCCACAGCTGCCACACCTTCGAGGTCGAGCACGTCAGAATTGGGGTTACCGAAAGTCTCGGCATATACTACTTTTGTGTTGGGCTGGATGGCGGCATCGAGGGCTTCCAGGTCGTTCACATTAATAATGGTATTGGTGATGCCCTGCGTAGCCAGCGTGTGGGTGATCAGGTTGTAGGAACCACCATAGAGGTTGTCGGCAGCTACGATGTGGTCGCCATTTTGCACGATGTTCTGCAGGGCATAAGTGATGGCAGCGGCACCAGAGGCGACGGCCAGACCAGCCACACCACCCTCAAGGGCAGCCACGCGATCCTCAAACACACCCTGTGTGGAGTTTGTCAGACGACCATAGATATTACCTGCATCGCGAAGGCCGAAACGATCGGCAGCGTGCTGTGAATTACGGAACACGTACGACGTGGTCTGATAGATGGGCACTGCACGAGCATCGGTAGCGGGGTCAGCCTGTTCTTGGCCTACATGCAGTTGCAAAGTCTCAAAACGATAATTCTTCTTACTCATAATCTTATCCTTTCTTTTATTTATTAATAATGTATATTCTATTTGTTGGGAAGGCGCAGTAAATTCTTCACTCTTCACTTAATTCTGGGTGCAAAGGTACGGAGTTTAGAACAATCCACCAAACTTTTGTCGATATTTAGAATATACACCTAAAACTTGCATTCATTGCATTGTTTCTTTCTAATCCTGTCCATCAAACGGCCTTCAAACAGAATAAAATTCCAAATAACCCCGTTTTAGGCCTTGATATTTGAGAAAAGACAGTCAACTGTTGCATGCTCCCAATTAAGCATATTGCCTTGTGTGGTGTAAATAAAATTCAAAATATTCGTGTTGTTTTGTGAGCATTTTCTATCCGCCTGAATATCAGGGGATTATTAATACCCCGACTTTGGGCTAAGGAAGGTCAGACTTTACAGGCATGAAACTCCGACTTTCCTGCCATGAAAATCCCAGGAACCAGTCGCCTTTCTCTGAGAATACCCTATTATGCAACAATATGTAAAATAATTTAGCATCCATGTCTCCCGTATTTTCCATCTGTGCGCAACGCGCAACAGTGCAACATTTCGCAAAATCAAAATGTTCACGCAGTAACGCAGGGACACAGAGTCATTTGCGATTTTGTATTGCTCACTTACACTTACAACTTACATTTCAAATACGACATGAAGCTTAATTTTTGACATCAATAACCATGTTATTAAATTATATATATTATATTATATATTATAATATATAATATAATATATATAATTATTATAAATAGATTAACATGTTTTTTGACCTTCGTGTCGTATTTCCGTTTGTCATCCAAGGCATGTTGTGCCTAGTTTTTTACTTACATGTAAGATGTAAGTGTAAGTGAAAAACACAAATGACCCTGTGTCCCTGCGTTACTGCGTTCCTTGACGCACAATATGAAAACGCGAAATGTTGCGCTGTTGCGCGTTGCGCCCATGCAGACTTTACCTATCCGCACCAATATAGTTTTATTCCACTATATTCCAATCACCGTGACCTGTTGATCCGTCAATAACTCTTTAGACAACCTTACAGACAACCCTTCAGGTAACCCTATAGTTCACTCTATTATTTCCCAATAGCCTAACCTTGTTGAACCGACACGACGGATTAGCCCTAACTCTTTGAGCCTATTAATATGCTTCTGAACATTCTTGAGCGAAATTCCTGTCAAGTTAGTCAACTCATTTCTACTGATATTAGGATTGGCTTTAATATGAGAATATATAGCTTTAGCGGTATCAGACACCCCATTAGGCACCCCATCGGACACCCCAGCACTATTAAACTTGGACGATGGCACAGGCAGTATCAGTTCAACTTCGTCAACATCCAGTTTATTCAACAACTGAGGTTCGCCCCAATTGGTTTCTTTCCATGCAGTAATAATCTCGGGGAATCCTGAGCCGACATTCTCACCAAAGCCTATCATGCGGAGCATATTCTGAATTTTAGGTTTACGAGCCTTAGAGTTACCGCCTTGATAGACTGCCAACCCCCCAGTTTATACAGGATGCTTTCTTCAAGGTTGTTATTTATAGAAAGTTAAAAGCTCAGAAAGTAACAATGATAATTTCGAACAAAATGATAAAGATTTTTTTAGTCAATTTATAATGGTTTAAAAGGGATATAAAAAGGTTCTAGTACTGGTAATAATATTAAACAAAGTAACATTGATAGTAACATTGATGTCTTGAACTATCAGCAGCAAGTGGTTGTAAACTTCTGTTATGTTCCTCGTACCAGTACGGAAATTTTAAAGCGTATTGGCTTGACTCGTCAAACAAAAAATATAAAGACTTATATTACAGACCTTGTTGAAAAAGGTTTCCTTAGAATGATTGATCCAGAACATCCAAGAAGCAAGAATCAAAAGTATATTCAGGTGTAAAGTGTTGATTATAAATTGCTTGCATGACGTCTACTGTCAGAGATGGTGTCAGAGTAACTGTCAGAGATGTAATATTGAAATATATGGACAGGGCGCAATGGAGCCTCATTGTGTCCTGCGTGCACGGGAGGAGTCGTGTGAGTTTCTTAAAGATTGCAAAAAAGTAATCAATATATACTACGATTGTAGATAATTGTGTATATTTGCGACATATTTTACTAAGTTGTGATTTAGAGAAAGAATATCCACGAGGTCATTCAGATGAGTGCTTTCACCTTGTGTCCTGTATAATATCACACTATAAAGCGAAAGAAATGAAAAGATATTGTTTATTTTTGATGATGAGTGTTTTGTCACTAATGGCCAGTGCACAAGACAATGAGAAGTTGCAAAGTTGCTATGTTATTATCTCGTATACTGGGAGTATGGACAATAGGGATTTTACTGTCAATATCGACGATGGAACCCACATTGATTATTTAAAGGACGAGAAAGGCAAAAAGGCTCATTTTCGTACTCCTGCGGCTGCTCTCGAGTATTTTGAATCCTTAGGATGGGAACTCTGCAATATTGGTACATCACCCAAGGAGGATGGCATTGGGCACCCTTATCTTACATATTGGATATTCAAAAGAAAGGTTTCAAAAGAGGAACGCGAAAACATTATTATAAATGCCCTAATAAAGTAAGGGAATAATATGATAAATCCGAATGACGATCATCTTCCTTATGCTATAGACGATGCATCAGGCAATCTGATTAGTATATCAGCTATTCCTCCTGAAAGACGAGGTTTAGCTTGTAGGTGTCATTGTGCCAAGTGTAATGAATCTTTAGTAGCCAAGTTGGGATTTGGAGGTAAAAAACCTCATTTCGCTCACCAAAAAGCTTCTCATTGTCATGGTGCTAACATTACTTTTTTACATATCTTATCAGAGAATATTTTGATGGAAGAAAAAGCTGTGATGGTACCAAAGTATAAGATTATTCCAGCCCGAAAACTATTTTTTACTCATGTTGAAGTTGAAAAAAGAAATGATAGAACTGATTTACAACCGGATATTGTTGGTATTACCGAAGACGGTCTTCGCTGGCATATAGAAATTAAAAACACAAGCCAAGTTAATGATCGAAAGACAAATAAGATAAAAGAATCCCAGATTACCTGTCTTGAGATTGATGTTAGCGAACAGACTTTGGACAAAGAAAAACTGAGAACTTTCTTATTGGATTCAACTGAATCGAGACGATGGATCAATAACCCTATCTATGATAAAAAGATTAGGGAAGAGCGTTATGGAGATGAAGCTATACAGAGAGAGAAATTTCGTCAATATAAAATAGATAAAAAATACGATATAGTAGAACTTAGGAAGTGTGGCTCAAATTGTGGCATTAATAGATTATTTGGCAAATGTATTTATCAGATAGATGAACTATGTGTAAACAATGTGGAGTATGTGTTTTGTGATTCTAATCGTAGAGAAATGGATAAAAATGATAGTCCAAAGATATCCGTTCCTCCTATTATCGCAAATCATCAAGAAGAACCAGAATGTCACTATTTGATCTTCGATTATAATCAACAATCCATGGATGAACTCTGTGAATTATTGAAAGAGAGACGAAGCATAGCCACTGATGATGGTTTATCTGGAGAAATCGAACGTTGCGAAATTAGATCTAAAGGTCACGATATCGTTTGTTTATGTCATTGTAATGATAGAGTTTATCCATTAAAAGTGATAATCGTTTGTGTAGAAAACAACCAACTAAGGTATGAAATAAAATCTAATAACCAAGGCAAAGATAAGGACCTTGCTGATAGAAATTATAAGAAAATAAGAGATGGTGATGACAAAAAGGTTGCTTCTCGATACAAAAAGAAAAAAGATCAAGATAATATTTTTGCCGAGAGAAACGATTGCCCGTTTTAATATAAATCCATTGTGTATCAAATAGTAAAACGATTTAAAAGATAATAATTATGAGAAAGTATTTCTTTATGGGGTTAGGCTGCGCCACAGGTTTTGCAGTAATCTTTATCGTGTTGTTCTTTATTTCCTATTGTTCTACACAAAGGAGTATAGACAAATTTTATTCAGATTATGAGAAAAAGGCTCCAAAGACACAGTATTTTGATGTTACTACAAAAAAGGGGACTTTCACACTTCACACAAAGATGCCTAAAGACTCTGTTAAGCTATTAATCGGAAAACCGAATGAGACTGATGTAATGGATTTAGGAGGGACTATTAGAGAGGAATATGAATACAGCAAGGATAGCTATCATTCTTTAAAAATAGTTTTTATGGATGGTCTGCTTGAAAGCGTATCAAATTATTAAAAGTGTCTTTTCCCAATAGTGAGGTATTTTGCAAAAAAAGAGTCCATCTGTATATGGAAAATCGGAGATTTCTTGTTATCTTTGCAGCCGTGAAATAGAAAAAACGTATGAAACAAACTATCAGTACCCCACAGGCACCTGCTGCCATCGGCCCTTATAGTCAGGCCATTCGCGTAGGTAATCTCATCTATTCATCTGGACAGATTCCCATTAATCCTGCGACCGGCGTATTTGTAGAAGGCGGCATCAAGGAACAAACCCGTCAATCGCTTAGTAATATTAAAGCCATCCTCGAAGAAGCTGGCATCAGCATGCGTAACGTTATCAAGACTACCGTATTCCTTGCGGATATGAACGACTTTGGTGATATGAATGCTGTTTATGCCGAGTTCTTCTCAGAGCCCTATCCTGCTCGCTCTGCTGTTGCTGTTAATTCTTTACCCAAAGGGGCATTAATTGAGATAGAAGTGGTTGCCACCATTGAATAAGCAGATGGCATTAGATCAAGCAATTTTCCGTAGATCAGAACTACTTCTGGGCGATGAGGCGATGAGTCGCATCGCAGAGAAGCGCGTGATTCTCTTTGGCGTGGGTGGCGTAGGCTCGTGGTGCGCTGAGAGCCTGGTGCGCTCAGGCATCAGACATCTGACGATTGTCGATTCTGACAGCGTGTGTGCCAGCAATATCAATCGCCAGCTGATGGCAACCACAGAGACCGTTGGCTGTGTGAAGGTTGATGTCCTGCGTGAGCGACTGCTTACGATCAATCCCGCTGCCGAGATTACTGCCATACACGAGTTCTTTACTGCTGAGACTGCAGACAGTTTCCATCTCGACACCTATGACTATATCATCGACGCCATCGACTCGCTGAAGGATAAGGCCTTGCTCATTCTGATGGCGACACAGACTGATGCGAAGTTATTCTCATCGATGGGTGCCGCCTTGAAACTCGACCCAACACGTATCAAGGTCGACGAGTTCTGGAAGATACAAGGCGATCCTTTGGCCCGTGTGCTCCGAAAGCGTTTCAAACGCGAAGGACAATACCCCTCTCGCAAGTTCCAGTGCGTTTATTCTGATGAACTCATCGAACCCCAAGGCGAGGGCAAGGGCTCCATCGTTCATATCACGGCCATCTTCGGCTTTATGCTCGCTGGCCTCGTCATTCAAGACATTGTATAATCAGACAGAAATGGACATGAAGATTGTGATACTTGACGGCTATACGGCTAATTCGGCTGACCTCTCTTGGGAGGCTTTGGAAGCGTTGGGAGAACTGACGGTGTATGATCGCACGAGACCTGAAGAGACGGTGAAGCGTGCGAAGGATGCAGATATCGTGCTGACGAACAAGGTGTGTCTACGAAAGCAGGAGATAGAGCTGTTGCCTAAGCTGAAGTACATCGGCGTGCTGGCGACAGGCTATAACGTGGTGGACGTGGAGGCTGCCAGAGCGCATGATATCGTGGTGACGAATGTGCCTGCCTATAGTACGGAGAGTGTGGCGCAGATGGTGTTTGCCCATTTGCTCACCATCACCAATCGTACAGAACATTATGCCATGAAGAATCGCGATGGAGCATGGACGGCCAGTCCGGATTTCTGCTACTGGGACACGCAACTGACGGAGTTGGCAGGAAAGACCTTCGGCATCGTGGGACTTGGGAATATCGGACGACGGGTGGCTGCCATCGCCCAGGCTTTTGGCATGAAGGTGGTGGCCTATACGAGTAAACGTGCTGACGAGTTGCCGTCAGGCATAGGAAAACGCACAATGGATGAGCTGTTGAAGGAGAGCGATGTGGTGAGTCTGCATTGTCCGCTGGCTGCAGGCACTCATCATCTGATAAACAGTCAGACGCTTCAAATGATGAAGCCATCGGCCATTCTCATCAATACGGGTCGTGGTCCGTTGGTCTGCGATCAGGATGTGGCAGATGCGCTGAGAGCAAATCGGCTGGGAGCCTACTGTGCAGACGTCCTGAGCGAGGAGCCTCCAAAAGCGGACAATCCACTGTTGTCATGCGAACATGCATTTATCACACCACATATCGCCTGGGCCACCAAGGAGGCCAGGGCTCGTCTGATAGATGTGGCCATCGGAAACGTGAAGGCCTTCATGGATGGTAAGCCAATGAATGAAGTATAATCGTGGGCGCAGAGGGAACAGGCGCTTCTGTGCCCTGATGGATGCAAAGTTGCGATAATCTTTGGTTATATAAGAGCACAACACTAATAATAAATATGGATACTCTCGACGAAACCGACCTGCAGATACTGAAGACGCTGCAAAAGAATGCGAAATTGACCACGAAAGAGCTGGCCGATGCCGTACACTTGACCCCAACCCCTGTGTTTGAGCGCCAGAAACGGTTGGAGAAGAAAGGCTATATCAAAAAGTATGTAGCCATCCTCGACCCTGAGAAGCTGGACCAGGGTTTGCTGGTGTTCTGTAAGGTGAAGCTGAAACAGATTAACCACGAGATTGCGGATTCGTTCGTGAGGCGTATCCAGCGCATCCCAGAGGTGACGGAGTGTTACAACACGTCGGGCTCATACGACTATCTATTAAAGGTTCGCGCACGTGACATGAAACAGTATCAGGAGTTTGTGCTCAACAAATTGGGCGAGATAGAGAGTCTGGCCTCGATTGAGAGTACCTTCGTGATGAGTGAAGTCAAGCAGAATTACGGTATCAACATATAAAATTAAACAGTATGACGGAAAAAGACAAATTGCGTGTCGGTATTATCGGCACAGGATGGATAGCAGAAAAGGCAGCCATCACATTGAATGGGATTGAAGATTGTGAGGCCTTAGCGGTAGGATCGCGTTCGCAGGAAAAGGCTGACGATTTTGCTTCGAAATGGGGAATCCCGAAGGCGTATGGCTCATATACAGAGCTGATTGCCGACCCAGATGTAGATTTGGTCTATGTGGGTACACCGCATTCCCATCATTTCGATGTGACGAAAGAGGCTTTGCTGGCAGGAAAACCAAGCCTTGTGGAAAAAGCCTTTATGGCGAACTGTCGGCAGGCAAAGGAGATTGTGGATCTGGCCCACGAGCGGAAGGTTTTCTTGGCGGAGGCTATCTGGACACGCTATCAGCCCGTAGTAAATATGGTTCGTCATATTATGACGGAGGGACGTATCGGCATGCCACGGCTGCTGACAGCTACTCTTGGCTACTCGATGGGTGAGAAGCCTCGTATCATGCAACCTGACCTCTGTGGCGGTGCCTTGCTTGACCTTGGTGTCTATGCTCTCAATTTCGTGAGGATGTTCTTCCCTGCAGATATCGTCAGCATGGAGAGCCAATGTGTGAAGTCGAAGACGGGTATGGACCTGACGAATGCCATCAGCCTTGTGCTCAGCGACGGTATGCTCTGCAACCTACAGTCGAGTGCAGCCTGTGTGGGTGATAATATTGGAGTCATAGCCGGAACTGAGGGCAACCTTATCATCGACAATATCAACAATCCTCAACAGATTACGGTCAATGGTCCTGACCGTACTTACATCGAGACTATTCATGTGCCAAAGCAGATTACGGGCTATGAATACCAGTTCATGGCTTGTCGACAGGCACTCATCGATGGCTTGTTGGAGCCGCGCGAGATACCGCATGCCGAGACCCTCTATATCATGGAACTTATGGACGACCTGCGCCGGAAATGGAATGTGCGCTATCCGATGGACGAGGTGTGACGCAACGCGTTGCGCTCATGTTTTTGATATATATATGATGCAAGTTGAGTGAATTTGCTTATCTTTGCAACACCAACACAAAAATACATCATAGATAAGTTAGAAAGACAGTTACCACCCACTTGTGAAAGTCGGTGGTTTTTTCGTCAAAAACTACGCAACGCGTTGCGTACGGATTCTTTGAATTGTTGCGTAAGAATATGACCGGTTCTTCGTATTTTTGTGTGGCCTAAATGACAATCGTGTAATGAAGAGAATTTCACAGCGTGATATCGCCAAGATACTTGGGATCAATGTTTCTACCGTCTCACGTGCATTGAGAGGGCAGGATGGAGTCAGTCAGGAACTGCGTCAGAGAATAGAGAGTTTTGCGATAGAGAATGGGTATCGTCCGAATCCTTTCGCAGCGAGTCTTCGTTATGATACGACAAGGACTATTGGCATCGTGGTGCCTGACGTGGCGTTCAACCACTATGCCCACATCGTGAAACGCATAGAGGCAGAAGCCAGGCAGAATGGGTATATGTGCATCATCACTGATTCTGATGAGAGTTTTGAGAACGAGGTCAATTGTCTGGAGTTGTTGGAGAACATGCATGTCGAGGGCATCATCATCTGCCCCTCGCAGGAAACCACTGACTTCAGTTATCTGAAACAGCTGAAACAGGCTCACATGCCAATGGTCTTTTATGACCGTGCCCCAGACATTGGCATCTCTTCTGTCATCATCAACGATGCCGCCTCAGCCCATCAGGCCACCTGTTCCCTTATCGACGCTGGTGCCCGTCGCATCGCCTTCCTCGGCGGTCCGAACCAAATGAAGCAGACCTCAGACCGTAAGCACGGCTATCTGCAGGCTCTGCGTGAACGGGGTATTCCCATCCGTACCGAACTGGTAAAGTGCCACCATATCAGTTTCAACTCCGGCCTCTCTGATACGTTGGAGTTGCTCAGTCTGCCAGAGCCGCCTGATGCCATCCTGGCTGCCCACGGGTTGTTGGCCATCTCAGCCGTTCAGGCTATCACCAGTCAGGGACTGCGTATACCTGAAGACGTGGCCATCATTGGTTATATGACAGATTGGGTGTCGGAGATGTCTCACCCTCGCATCTCTTTCGTGAAAATGAACCTTCGGGAAATTGGGAGCAAGGCGTTCCGTCTGCTCCAGGACCAGATGAACGGTGACGACAGTATACAGCATGTGGTGGTTGGTGCCCGACTGGAACTGCGTGACAGCACGAAGAAGTGAAGGGGTTTTGTGGTTTGGAGTTTATAGTTTATAGTTTTGAGTTTATAGTTTATAGAATATGAGGAAAGTATTTACAGTATTTCTATTGACCCTTGCGACAACAGTGGTCAGGGGACAGGTTGACCTGCGTTTGAACGATCTTGAGTATTTCGAAAGGCAGGGCGTGAACGTGCTGGTGTTCAGCAACAGTTTCAATGGCGGGTTCAACGACGAGAAGAACTCGGGTATCGAGGTGATTCACCACGGAGTGCGTACGGTTCAGGGTGGGGCAGTCCGTCTGAACAATACCCCAGAGCAATGGGATCTTGTGCCGCGGATGACCAACCGTCAGGTTGACCGTGAGAACGGCAGTATCGAGGTGACGATGCGCTACGACGACTACGACTTCGACAGTCGTGTGGTGGTGACGGCCAAGGGTAAAGCTGTGGAGATCGCCGTCTGGCTCGACAAGCCCGTACCTGAGAAACTGGCTGGTGAGGCTGGATTCAACATTGAGTTCCTGCCATCGCAGTACTGGTTGAAGACGTACACCATGGATGGCCGTTTAGGTCGTCTGCCGCGTTATGCCACGAGTCAGACCATCACCCGTCAGAATAGTGAGAAACCCCGTCAGTTCAAGGGTTTCAAGACCTACGACGATCGAGGAACCAACCGCTTTGTCGACCCGCTGCCCATCGAGACAGGTCACAGCCTGACATTGGCCACCGATGCACCAGAGCGGATGATCAGTATCAGCAGCGACGATGCCGAGCTGAAACTCTACGATGGACGTATGCTGGCCCAGAACGGTTGGTTCGTGCTGCGCAGTGTGCTGCCTAAGGACAAGACAGGCAAGGTGGTCACCTGGACTGTTGAGCCCCATGCCATCCCAGGTTGGATTCGTGAGCCGAACATCGGCTTCTCGCAAATCGGTTACACACAAGAACAGCCGAAGCTAGCAGTGATAGAGCTCGACAAGAATGATAGTCCGAAGGCCACTGCCTCGCTGATGCGCATCAGACCAGATGGCACCACAGAGAAAGCCTTCGAGGGAGAGATCAAGTCGTGGGGACCATACTTCAAATACAACTACGTGAAGTTCGACTTCTCCGCTGTCAAGGAGCCTGGTGTCTATTATATCCAGTATGGAAATACCAAGACCAACGACTTTCTCATCGACGCGCATGTCTACGATAAGATTACCGATGCCACCACCGATGTCTGGGTGCCTATCCACATGAATCACATGTATGTGAACGAAGGCTATCGCACTTGGCACGGAGAGCCCTTCAAGGAGGGCTATCTGCAGGCACCTGAGAGCGACCATTTCGACCTGCATCGTCAGGGTGCGTCCACAGATACGAAGTATAAACCTTACGAACTGATTCCTGGCCTGAACATCGGCGGATTCTTCGATGCTGGTGACTTCGACATCGAGACGGGTTCGAACATCAATGTCGTGCAGAACTTCATCCGTACGTGGGAACTCTTCCGTCCCCAGCGCGATGAGACGTTCGTCAGCCAGAAGCAGCGTTACGTAGACCTGCACCGTCCTGACGGCGTGCCCGATATCCTGCAGTTCATCGAGCACGGCACGCTGAACCTCGTGGCACAGGCCGAGCAGATCGGCCACATGTCGCAGACACTCTCCAACTCCATCCTTGACAACTACCACCATCTGGGTGATGCCGCCTCGATTACTGACGGTCTGCACTACGATCCCTCGCTGAAACCCTACGAGGTGAGTGCCGACGGCAAACGCTCAGGCACCCCTGATGACATGTGGGCCTTCACCAACCGTAATCCGCAACTCGACCTCCGTGCCGCCACGATGTTTGCTGCCGCCAGCCACGCCCTCCGAGGCTATAACGATGACCTCGCAGCGCGTTCCCTTACACAGTCTAAGCGACTGATGCAGGAGGCTACGGAGCTACTAAAGAACAGGCAGGCAGTAGGCAGTAGGGATGAATTCAGCTGGCTTGATGGTACGGAACAGACCAACATCGCCAATCCCCGTCAGCAAGGTGCTCAGCCTGACAAGAAACGCCAGAAGCTGTTGGAACGCAGCCGTAAGAACCGTGAACAGCTCGGCGATATGGCCACGAACCTGATGCTCTACAGCTCTACGCAGGAGAAACAGTATCTCGACAACTTTGTCGCACAGATATGGGATGCCCTGGAGTTGCGCCTGTCTGGTAACATGCAGACGGCTCTGGATGCCATACCCTATATGGACGAAGCCTATAAGACGAAACTCCGTCCCTACGTGCAGAAATACAATGATTATGTCCGTAGCTTCGACACGCAGAACCCCTATGGCGTGCCCATCGGCCTGGGTAACTGGGCTGGTGTGAACATGGTGCTTAACTTCGGCATCACCGTGAACTACGCCCACATCTACTTCCCCGATATTGTCTCTAAGGATGAGGTCTACCGCGTGGCCAACTGGCTTTATGGTTGCCATCCCTACCACAATTACTCGTTTGTGGCCGTGGTGGGTGCTGCCCGTCCGAAGCAGGTCTTTTATGGTAACAACCGTGCCGACTTCTCGTTCATCCCAGGCAACGTAGCCCCTGGTCTGCTCTTCCGCAAGCCTGACCATTTTGAGAACTTCGACGACTGGCCATTCCTGTGGGGACAGAACGAAGGCACTATTGCCGGCAATACGCAGTACATCATCTTCGGCTCGTCGCTGAAGGATATCGTAACGGGAAAGTAGAATGCCCATGACACCGCTACAGAAGATACGGACATCGTTCTCCACACAGCTGTCGCTGTGGGTAGCGGGGTTTGTGGTGGTCACTTCAGGTGTGGTCATCTTCCTGCTGGCCAGTTTCTCGGAGGATGTCATTCGTGACGAGGCTACCGACACGACGCTGCAGGCGCTGGAGAACACGGCCCTGCGAATCGACAATACGTTGAGGCAATCTGAGATGACGGCGCGTTTGGAGGGCCAGCGCTTTCGGATCAACCGCGTGCGCATTGAGCGACTTATCGAAGAGAGCAACTCGCTGGCATCGCTGCAACAGTCGTTGCCAAATGCCCAGCTCTTCGTGACGCGGCGTGACAGTAGTCAGCTGGATGCATACATCACTGGTGCGGAAAGCGGTTACCGTCAGTTGATGTACGACAATCAGGAGATCTTCATCTTCCTGCAGCCTTTGGGTGAGCGGCCATACAGTCTTGCAGCAGTATGTCCTGCTGAGGATATCTATGGCAAATATTCACGAATGTATCGTGTGCTGCTGTTTTGGGGTATCGGCGGTGTGCTGGTGTTGCTCTATATTCTCTACATTGTTATAGCATCTCATCTGCGCCCGTTGCACCTGCTGGCCGATGCGGCTCAGAGCATAGCTGAGGGGAACTTGGATACGTCGATTCCTGACTCGCACCATGAGCACGAGACAGGCCGCTTGCAGTCGAGCCTGAAGAAGATGCAGCAGTCGCTACGGACCTACATGAACGAGATGCAACAGAAGCAGGCGACGCTGAGTGCGCAGAACGTGGAGTTGCAGGCTGCTTATGGCGAGGCGCAGGCCTACGAGGAGATGAAGGCGAAATTTCTGCACGACATGGCAGACCGCATGGCGGCACCTGTGCACCAGATGTGCTGCAGTACCGATACCATCTGCCGCGACTACACACAGCTCTCACACGCCGATATGGCAATCTTGCAAGCCGACATCATGCGCGGTACAGAGGAAATCACAGAACTGCTTGACCAACTTATCAAAGAACCCGCTGACGCATGACACAAATCCTACGATACATCCAGCAGCGGTTGTCGCTCCGTCTAGGCCTTCTCATCGTGCTCATCATCACGGTGGCCTTTACGCTGCTCTTCGGTTTTCTCTTCTATCGCGGCAAACGCTATGTGCAGCGTGCTGCCATTGATCGTGCCACTCAACTGCTTGACAACACCGCCGAGCGCATCAACGGTATCATGGATGAGACGGAGACAGTGACCAATTTCATGGCCCAGACTACTCCGCGCCACCTGACCCCTGACTCGCTACTTGCCTTTACACGGCGTACCGTGCAGGAGAATGCATTCCTTACGGGCTTTGCCATTTCGATGGAACCCGACTTCTTCCCCGAGAAGGGCCGCTACTTCTCGGCCTATTCCCTACGGCACTGGCCTTCCAACCTCGACGAGGCGGGTGATGTTCCCGATAGCATCACCACGGTGCGCGAGGGCCCTTTCGAGTACTTCGATGCCGTGTGGTACAAGACACCACGTTCGCTTGGAAAAGCATGCTGGGTCGATGCGTTCGACGATTATAATGAGGGGACGCTCTCATCGCCAGACATCCTGACCTCGTACTGTTGTCCGATGCGTGATGCCGACGGCCGTTACATCGGCTCCATCACCGCCAGCCTCACCCTGAAGTGGCTCTCGCAGGCTGTGACGGCCATCCCGGCTTATCCCAACTCTTCGGCTATCATGATAGGTCGCACAGGCACTTATCTGATTCACCCCGACACAGCAAAACTCTTTCGCCAAAACATCTTCAGCGATGCAGCCCCTGAGGCGCAAAAAGATATCAATGTCATGGGTAAAGCCATGCTTGCAGGTCACAGCGGAATGACACAGACCATCGTCGACGGTCATGATGCCTTCATCTTCTATCGTCCGCTGGATCGCACAGGTTGGAGCATTGCCATTGTCTGTCCCGAGAGCGATGTCTATGCCCGCTACAACCGTCTGCTTGTCATCGTGTGGGGCGTTATTGCCGTTGGACTTGTGTTGCTTATGCTCTTCTGTTATCAGACTGTGCGTCGCGCCGTCCAGCCTCTGAAACAGTTGGATGAGCAGGCGAAGCGTATTGCCGAAGGACAGTTTGATGAGCCGCTGCCCGAGAGCCCCCGTCGCGATAGTGTGGGCCGACTGACTAACAGTTTCATCCGCATGCAGCAGTCGCTCGCCGAGAGTGTCGCCTCTATCCAGCGTGTCAATGCCGAGTTGCAGCAACAGAACGATGAGTTGTCTCGTGCCTATCAGCTCAAGTTGGAGACTAATCGCCGGAAAACCGCTTTTATTCAGGATATGTATCACGAGATCCGTACCCCTCTTAACA
>JAEEGH010000791.1_pt1 | contig 99108 bp, 54 predicted proteins | sample 9134181 | NCBI WGS metagenome assembly JAEEGH01 (sample SAMN16246544, study PRJNA631951) | gut metagenome | biome: gut microbiome; feature: rumen; material: DP-attached | host: Bos | place: Iran: Karaj | collected 2018-10 | reverse complement strand
GCGGCTACATTTCACGTCACGCTTAACAATCAGCCTGCGCTCCCTTTAAACCCAATAAATCCGGATAACGCCCGGACCTTCCGTATTACCGCGGCTGCTGGCACGGAATTAGCCGGTCCTTATTCATACAGTACCTACAAAACACCACACGTGGTGCACTTTATCCCTGTATAAAAGCAGTTTACAACCCATAGGGCCGTCATCCTGCACGCTACTTGGCTGGTTCAGGCTCGCGCCCATTGACCAATATTCCTCACTGCTGCCTCCCGTAGGAGTTTGGACCGTGTCTCAGTTCCAATGTGGGGGACCTTCCTCTCAGAACCCCTACTGATCGCAGGCTAGGTGGGCCGTTACCCCGCCTACTACCTAATCAGACGCATCCCCATCCCATAGCGGTAAACCTTTGGTATTCTTCAGATGTCCTCGAAATACAACATAGAGTATTAATCCGACTTTCGCCGGGCTATCCTCTACTATGGGGAAGGTTGGATACGCGTTACTCACCCGTGCGCCGGTCGCCGACAAAGTTAGCAAGCTAACTCCTCGCTGCCCCTCGACTTGCATGTGTTAAGCCTGTAGCTAGCGTTCATCCTGAGCCAGGATCAAACTCTTCATTGTAAAAATGTATCTTTATCTAGAATGACTAGAACAACTAGAAACCCTAGACGTCTTTCTCTGTGCCCAGAACGACTATCCTTCAACTTCTATTGACGGTTCGTTCAATTACCCAAATACCTAATAATTAGGCATTCGCTTCTTGTACTACTTGTCTGTTTATGAAAATCTTTCAAAGAACTCTTTCCTTATGCGCCAACGCCCGGTTTTTGAGCGAAAGCGGATGCAAAGGTACACACTTTTCACCAACCTTCCAAATTTTTCGGGAACTTTTTTCGCTTTTTGCAGAAAAAAGAGTATCCTCTTGACGGAAATCAAGAGGACACCCACTCTACACCTTTATTATATATTATTCTTTAGGAGCCTGCCCGATTAATTCCATAAACTCATCAAGCTTCGGGGTGATGATGATCTGAGTGCGGCGGTTACGCTGCTTACCCACCTCCGTGTCGTTGTCTGCAATGGGATTATACTCACCACGTCCACCGGCGGTAAGACGTTTCGGATCAACTCCATAGTTGTTCTGCAAAGCCTGGACGACAGACGAAGCTCGAAGCGTAGAGAGATCCCAGTTGTTGCGGATATTCTCACGTTTAATGGGGACATTGTCGGTATTACCCTCAATAAGCACGTCATAGTCCTTGTAGTCCTTAATAATCTTGGCTATCTTCGACAAAGTTTCTGCAGCCCGGTCGTTGATCTCATAGGAACCGCTCTTATACAGCATGTTATCGGCCAAAGAGATATAGACTACACCTTTGAGTACCTGCACGTCAACCTCCTTTAGTTCTTCTTTAGAAAGGGAACGCGTCAGATTGTTTTGAAGAACAAGATTCAGCGAATCGCTCTTTGACTTTACTTCCACAAGATGGCGAATGTACTGATTAGACTCATTAATCTGGTCAACGAGTTTTTCGATAGAGATATTGTTCTGTGACGCATTGGTCAAACTTTTGTCAAGCGAGCTTTGCAATGCCGTATACGCCTTCTTTGTTTCAGAAAGTGCGCGCTGCTGAGCAGCGATTTGCTCTTCCAGACTGACAATACGTGCATTCTTTCCTGCCAAGTCTTCTTTGGCCGCCTGCAGGCTCTCTGTCAACGATTTATTTTCCGTCTGACAGTTAGCCAACTCCTTCTTGCTTGCGCAGCTGGCGAAAAGGACTCCAGCTACAGCCATCATCATAAAAACACTCTTTTTCATACTTATAAAACTATTAAAACCTTTTTAATTTGTACTTCAGACGCATGATTGACGTCATTTTCGGCTGCAAATTTAATCATTAGGTGGGGTAAACGGAAGAATTGTTCATTTCTTTGTAATAATTTAACCTCTACTAACCAAAAAAGTATTGCATTCAAGTATTTTTTTAGTATCTTTGCACACAAATTATAGACAATGAGAAAACTGCTATTTATATTTTGCAGCCTTTTCTGGCTCTCCGTCAATGCCCAAATATACGAAAAAGGCATTTCCAAAGAATTAGCGGAACAACGTTCCCAGAACATTAGTGACATCAATTACAACCTTACATTCGACATACCTGCTGATCAGCGATCCTCACTTAGCGGGAGTGTTGTTATGGTCTTTATCCTTCAGGAGCAGGCGGATGTGGTGCTGGATTTCCAAGGAAAAATATCCAGTTCCGGTTTTGTTAACGGCAAAAAACGTACACTCAAAGTGCAAAACGACCATATTGTCCTGCCTGCAAAGTTCATGACAGAAGGATTCAACCGCATAGAGATTCAGTTTACCAGCCTCAACACGGCCCTAAGCCGACACGACAATTATCTTTACACGCGCTTTGCACCCAACATGGTTCATACCTGTTTCCCATGTTTTGACCAGGCGGACCTTCACGCACGTTTCACTACGAAGCTGAACGTCCCCAACGAATGGAAAACGATGAGCAGTGACGGGCATCATCCCATCCCCACCTACATGTATTCTTTCGTCGCAGGACAGTTCCTAGAGAAAACAAGAACGGGTGACGCGTACGCTATGCGAGCCCTATACATGGAAACTGACCCGTCAAAGACTTCCCAACTTGACAATATTTTTGACGAAGCAGGGCAAGCCCTTCAGTGGATGAAGGACTACACGGGATTGGCATATCCATTTAGCGAATACGGCTTGGTCATTCTTCCTGACAACCCTTCCGAATGTACGGAATACCCTGGAGTCGTTCAGATCAGCGAGCGCCGTACCTTCCTCGGGCAGAGCCCATCGAAAGACGACCTGCAAGAACGTTCTGAACTGATAGCACACGAGACGGCACACCAATGGTATGGCAATACTGTATCTTCGGCAGACCTGGAGAATGCGTGGCCAGAAATAATAGCAAATTTTCTGGCATCAAAGATTACCCGCCGTCAACTTTCCAGATTAGAGCAAAGCATGAACTTCTTGAATACCTATCAGGCAAAATCCACTGCTATTGATTGCTCAGAAGGAACCCACTCCATTGCAGAGGCACTTACCACTCAAGACGAGGCAGCCATGCTTACTGACGACATCGCCTACGACAAGGCTACTGTTGCAATGCATGTCATAGAGCAACTGGCTAGTACAAGAAAAATGCAGAGTGCATTGCAAAAATTCCTTATCAAGTATTATTTCAACAATGCCTCATGGAACGATTTTATTCAAGTTCTCAGCGAAGAGGTTCCCAATACTGACTTTAAAAAAGCGAGTGACGTATGGTTCAATGAAAAAGGAATTCCCCAGATACATACGGAATACCAGAACGGGAAGCTGACCGTTACACAAACTGACCCTAACGGCCGTGGTATGTTCTGGCGGCAAAAGTTTGACATACGCGTAGTCAACGAACTGGGAGAAAGCCGTACCCTCAATATCGACATGGACAAACCCACTATGTCTTTCAACCTGCATCAGACGCCCAGCCATATCGTCCCCAACTACAACGGCAACGGATATGGCCGTTTTACCTTAGACAAGGAATATACCAAGCGTTTGGCTCTCAGGCTCATTGTCACCCGTGACGAGCTGCAACGCCATGCCCTACTACACACCCTGCACGACAATTACCTGATGGGGCGTATTCCCCCCAGTTATTTCGGAGAGCTCTATCGTAATATGACGAAAGAGAAGAACCCGCTCATTATGCAGACCTGCATAGACCATATGTTCAAGATTGCCTTCGACCGTCCGACAACCGAGCGTCAAACGTTAGAGCAGTGTATCATGGACCTAATACCTGAAAATAAACATAGCGAGTGCCGGCGCATCATCATACAAAGGATGGCACGTAACGCGACATCACCCGATGTGCTCAATCAAATTTATAGGATATGGAAAGACCACAAGGACCCGCTCTTCAATGAACACGACTATATGGAGATGGCCTACAGACTGGCTATTACACGTCCCAACGAATGGCAGCAAATTTTATCCACAGAACGGCAGATGCTGAAGACGGACATGCTACGGCAGGAGTTTGACTACGTAAGCCGCGCCTGTAACCCTGATGTCAACAAACAGCAACAGTTGTTCAACGAGCTACTGGAACCGCAGAACAGGAGCCAAGAATCATGGGCTCTGCACCTATTGCAACTACTGAATGCCGACATCCGTGAGAAACAGGGTGTCAGCTACATCAATGCCAGTCTCAATTCGCTGGAGCAGCTGCAACAGACCAGTGGCGGGCTCTTTACCAGCAAATGGCTCCATGTACTTTTCGCCTCCCACAAGAGTACAAAAGCACGTCAGGAAGTAGAACAATTCCTTCGCCAGCATTCCGATTTCCCCAGCCATTTACGATATAAGGTTCTGGAAGCTGCCTGGCCACTTATGAATATCAGCAAATAAATTTGGTATTTCACCCACTTATTTGTACCTTTGCAGTCAAATTATGGAAATAAACCTATAATAAAGATATGATTCTCTTTTTTAAGACTCCCCAACAGAGCGTGATTGCCACCGAAACGGACCATCAGCTCACCCAAGAAGAAGTTCAGGAACTATGTTGGCTTTACGGCGATGCCCAATTACTGGAAAGCGACAGTCTCAGCGGCTATTTCATCGGCCCGCGCCGAGAAATGGTAACACCATGGTCGACCAATGCCGTAGAAATAACACAGAACATGGGATTGAAAGGCATTCGACGTATTGAGGAATACTTCCCCGTCGACAGCAAGGATGCCGAGCACGACGAGATGTTGCAGCGTATGTATAATGGTCTGAATCAGGACATTTTTACCATCAACATCAAGCCAGAGCCCATCAAGTATGTGGATAATCTGGAGGAATACAACGAGCAGGAAGGTCTGGCCCTCAGTCCTGAGGAAATCGAATATCTGCATGGTCTGGAGAAGCAGAACGGTCGTCCGCTGACCGATTCTGAAATCTTTGGTTTCGCACAGATTAATTCTGAGCATTGTCGCCATAAGATCTTTGGTGGTACATTCATCATCGATGGCAAGGAGATGGAGAGCTCGCTCTTCGCAATGATTAAAAAGACGACGCAGGAGAATCCAAACAAGATTCTCTCAGCTTATAAGGATAATGTAGCTTTTGCACAGGGTCCTATGGTTGAGCAGTTTGCACCAAAGAATCAGAGCACCAGCGACTACTTCCAGGTAAAGGATATCGAGAGTGTGATCTCGCTGAAGGCTGAGACGCACAACTTCCCTACGACTGTTGAGCCCTTCAATGGTGCTGCTACTGGTACTGGTGGTGAAATCCGCGACCGTATGGGTGGTGGTGTTGGTTCATGGCCTATCGCAGGTACCGCAGTATATATGACTGCTTATCCTCGTCTGACGGACGATGACAAGCTGACTCGCGACTGGGAGAGTATTCTGCCCGTTCGTCAGTGGCTGTATCAAACACCTGAGCAGATTCTGATTAAAGCTTCTAATGGTGCTTCTGATTTCGGTAATAAGTTCGGTCAGCCACTGATCTGTGGTTCTGTACTCACTTTCGAGCACCAAGAGCCTAACGATACCAAGTATGCTTACGACAAGGTTATAATGCTGGCTGGTGGTGTTGGTTATGGCACCAAGCGCGACTGCCTGAAGAAGGAACCACAGCCAGGCAACAAGGTGGTCGTTGTTGGTGGTGATAACTACCGCATCGGACTGGGTGGTGGCTCTGTATCATCAGTGGATACGGGTCGCTATAGCAACGGTATCGAGTTGAACGCCGTACAGCGTGCCAACCCTGAGATGCAGAAGCGTGCTTACAACCTGGTGCGTGCTCTCTGTGAGGAAGATGTGAACCCCGTTGTATCTATTCACGACCATGGTTCAGCCGGTCACCTCAACTGTCTGTCTGAGCTCGTTGAGGAGTGCGGTGGTGAGATTGATATGACCAAGTTGCCTATCGGCGACAAGACGCTTTCGAGCAAGGAGATCATTGCCAACGAGAGTCAGGAGCGCATGGGCTTGCTCATCGACGAGAAGCATATCGAGCATGTACGTAAAATTGCTGAGCGCGAGCGTGCTCCGCTGTATGTGGTTGGTGAGACTACTGGCGACGCCCACTTCTCGTTCAAGCAGGGCGACGGCGTGAAGCCTTTTGATCTCGATGTGGCTCAGATGTTTGGTCACTCACCAAAGACGATTATGAAAGATAATACTGTAGAGCGCCACTATGCTGACGTAACCTACAGTCAGGATAAGATTAACGAGTACCTCGACCGCGTGCTCCAGCTGGAGGCTGTGGCTTGTAAGGATTGGCTCACCAATAAGGTTGATCGCTCTGTAACAGGTAAGATTGCACGCCAGCAGTGCCAAGGTGAAATCCAGTTGCCACTGAGCGACTGTGGTGTCGTCGCTCTCGACTACCGTGGTGAGAAGGGTATCGCAACAGCCCTCGGACATGCTCCTCAGGCTGGTTTGGCCGATCCTGCTGCTGGTTCTGTACTCTCTGTAGCTGAGGCGCTGACAAATATCGTTTGGGCTCCACTCGCTGAGGGTATGGATTCGCTGAGCTTGAGTGCTAACTGGATGTGGCCCTGTCGCTCTCAGGAGGGTGAGGATGCCCGCTTGTATGCTGGCGTGAAGGCGCTGAGCGACTTCTGCTGCGACCTGCACATCAACGTGCCTACAGGTAAGGACTCGCTGTCACTTTCTCAGCAGTATCCTAATGGCGAAAAGATTATATCTCCAGGAACAGTGATTGTATCTGCTGGTGGTGAGGTCTCTGACATTAAGAAGGTGGTAAGCCCTGTATTGGTGAACGATAAGAACGCATCCATCTATCATATCGACTTCTCGTTTGACGAGCAGCGCCTTGGTGGTTCTGCCTTTGCCCAGAGTTTGGGAAAGGTAGGCGACGATGTGCCTACTGTAAAGAATGCCGAGTACTTTGCTGATGCCTTCATGGCTGTTCAGCAGATGATTGAGAAGGGGTGGATTATGGCTGGTCACGATATCTCTGCTGGTGGTCTAATCACCACACTGCTCGAGATGTGCTTCGCCAACCAGAAGGGCGGTATGCACATCAACCTGCACGACATCTGCAAGGACGGTGATATCGTGAAGGTCCTCTTCGCAGAGAACCCAGGTGTAGTTATCGAGGTCAGCGATGAGCACAAGCAGGAGTTCAAGGAGTTTATGGAAGATGCAGGCGTTGGCTTCGCTAAGATTGGTTATCCCGTTGAGGACAGCCGCGAGATCGTAGTTGTATATCCTAGTTCTACTAGTAAGACTAGTTCAACTAGTACTACTAGTTTCGATATCGATGCCCTTCGCGACGTTTGGTACAAGACTTCCTACTTGCTCGATCGCAAGCAGAGCTTCAATGGTAAGGCTGCTGAGCGTTTCGCTAACTATAAGAAGCAGCCTATTGAGATGAAGTTCAATAAGGACTTCACTGGTAAGTTGGCTCAGTATGGACTTACCCCCCGCCGTTCAGTTGGTTGCTGTGGCACAGCAACAGGCACAACACCCAAGGCTGCCATCATCCGTGAGAAGGGTACCAACGGTGAGCGTGAGATGGCTTACTGCCTCTATCTAGCTGGTTTCGACGTGAAGGACGTGATGATGACCGACCTGATTAGCGGTCGCGAGACGCTTGAGGATATCAACATGATTGTGTTCTGTGGTGGCTTCTCTAACTCCGACGTACTTGGTTCAGCTAAGGGTTGGGCTGGTGCCTTCCTCTTCAATCCTAAGGCCAAGGAGGCACTCGATAAGTTCTATGCCCGCAAGGATACCCTCTCATTAGGTATCTGTAACGGTTGTCAACTGATGGTGGAACTCGGATTAACTGGCGCAGCAGGAGCAAAAATGCTGCACAACGACTCTCATAAGTTCGAGAGCGAGTTCATCACCCTGAGTATTCCTCAGAACAACAGCGTGATGTTTGGCTCACTGAGCGGCAACAAGCTCGGTTTGTGGGTAGCTCATGGCGAGGGTAAGTTCTCTTTGCCAGAGGCTGAGAGCGCTTACAACGTGATTGCTAAGTACAATTACGCTGGCTATCCCGCTAATCCTAACGGATCCGACTATAATGTGGCAGGTATCTGCTCAGCTGATGGTCGTCATCTTTGCATGATGCCTCACCTAGAGCGTGCCGTATTCCCCTGGCAGAACGCTTGGTATCCTGCTGACCGCCGCAATGACGAGGTAACACCTTGGATTGAGGCCTTCGTTAATGCACGTAAATGGGTGGAACAACAATAAGCCTCCCCAAGCCCCTCCTAAGGAAGGGATGTTTAGACAGACAAGAGGATGAAAGAAGAACAATCATATTCAGTAACTAAACATCCCTCCCTTTGGGAGGGCTTGGGTGGGCTTTTTTCCACCTTCTTTAAGATTGGCATATTCACCCTCGGGGGTGGATATGCCATGATTCCTTTGATCGAGGAAGAAGTTGTAAACAGGCACAAGTGGGTATCAAAAGATGAGATGCTTGACCTCATCGCCATCGCCCAGAGTTGTCCTGGTGTTTTTGCCATCAACATTTCAATCTTTATCGGTTACAAGCTACGTAAGTTGAAAGGGGCTGTTGCTACAGCTTTCGGCACGGCACTACCATCGTTTCTAATTATCTTGGCTATTGCCATTTTCTTTGCCGCATTCAAAGAGAACACTATCATTGCTGCCATGTTCCGAGGTATCCGTCCTGCTGTCGTAGCGCTCATTGCCGTACCCACTTTCCGTATGGCACAGTCGGCAAAGATTGGCTGGACGAACTGTTGGATTCCCATCGTCTCTGCGTTAGCTATCTGGGCATTGGGCATATCACCTATTTATATTATAATAATAGCGAGTATAGCAGGGTATCTTTGGGGGAAAGTCCACCCCCACCCCCTCCCTAAGGGAGGGGAGTCTTAATAGACTTGCCAAATTGAAAACGATGCGTATGATACTGTATAAAATCGCGTTTGAAGTAACTAAACGCCCCTCCCTTGGGGAGGGGAAGGGGGTAGGCCTATGATTTTCCTCGATCTCTTCATCACATTCTTCAAAATCGGTCTGTTTGGCTTTGGTGGCGGCTATGGTATGCTATCACTCATACAGCACGAAACGGTAGAACGTGCCCATTGGTTGTCAACAGCTGAGTTTACCGATATTGTCGCCATCTCACAGATGACGCCCGGTCCTATCGGCATCAACAGCGCCACCTACTGTGGCTATACGGCTATCCACAACGCTGGCTATAGCAATATCATGGCCGTTCTCGGCTCTGCGACCTCCACTTTTGCTTTGATACTGCCATCATTCATCCTGATGATTCTTATATCGAAGCTCTTCATCAAATACATGAAAACGCATGCCGTCCAATCGGTATTTGCAGGACTTCGCCCCGCCGTAGTCGGTCTTCTTGCTGCCGCCACGCTCCTGCTTTGCAATCAAGAGAATTTCTCCACGCCCTCACAGAATCCCTGGCAGTTCTGGATAAGCATTGTACTCTTTGCCTCCACAGCCTTTGGCACAGGCTACCTGCGCATCAATCCCATCCGGATGATTTGCTATGCAGCTTTTGCTGGATTACTATTACTTTATTAATAAATAACCATAACTACCAACTTATGACACGAAAACTTACAATTCCGCTACTGTTACTGACCACAGTAACTGCGACTGCCCAGCCTCGACAGAGAGTTCGCGAGGCTTTCAAGACCGACACCGTGATGGCTCACGACCCTGTTATGGCCTATGAGGACGGCAAATACTACCTCTTGGCTACGGGCATGGGTATCAGTTGGGCCACATCGGCCGACAGGAAGACTTGGGAGGTACAACCTACACCTTTCCTAAAGGAAATCCCACAATGGACACACGATGCTGTGAAGGGTTTCCGGAATCATGTATGGGCACCAGATATTATCCGCAAGGACGGACTATGGTGGTTAGCCTACTCATGCTCGACTTTCGGAAAGAACACATCAGCCATCGGTCTTATGGTCTCAGAGAAACTGAGCGGCCCTTGGCGCGACTGCGGTCCCATTGTTTGTTCCAAAGAGTGGCGCCGCAACAACGACACCGGCAACTACGAAGGCAACAACTGGAATGCTATTGACCCGAACTTTATCATCGATGAAAAGGGAACGCCGTGGTTGACTTGGGGATCGTTCTGGGACGGTATCCAGCTGGCACGTCTCGACCACACCATGCACCTTGCATCTGCCCCGAAGACCATTGCCCGAAGAGTAGCACTTCGTGACACGACAAAGGCAGAGCCAAACCCGACATCGAAATACGCTGGTCGTAATGCCATTGAGGCGCCCTTCATTTTCAAACACGACGGTTGGTACTACCTCCTAGTTTCATGGGACTACTGCTGTCGTGGAGCGAAGAGCAACTACCGTGTGGCTGTAGGCCGCTCAAGGAATGTGGAGGGTCCCTACGTTGACCGCAATGGCAAGGACATGAGCCAAGGCGGCGGCACCATCCTTCTTGAAGGCGACAAACAAGAATACGAGGCTGCCGGCCACTGTGCAGCCTACCATTTCGGAAACGAAGACATCTTCATCTGCCACGGCTACTCGACAAAGATGAACGGTGCGGCCCTGCTCGTACAGCGAAAGATCAACTGGACGGCTGACGGCTGGCCAGAAATCGAAAAAAGCGGACGATGAGTTTACCCGGACTAAACCGGGAGTTTACCCGGAGTAAACGGAGAGTTTAGTCCGGGCAAAATAAAAGCAGGGCGCCAGCAAATTGACGTCCTGCCTTTATTTGGTATATCATAGGACTACTTGAGTCCTATCTTTCCGTTCCACTGTAAATACCAGTTACGCTTGTTGGTCAAGTCTTTCTTGATTTCGCTACGCATAGCCGCACTATTCTTCTCGCCGCGACGGTTATAGATAAACTTAGCCATTGTTTCGCCTGGATCCGGCTGACGCATGGCATAGCGCATGAGGTCGTAATAACGCGTACCCTCGAAAGCCAACTCCAAAGCATTCTCGTTCAGAATGAGGCTGTCAACGAACTGCTTCTGAATGTCGTTGAGCTCCTGCTCAGTAAGTAAGGTATCTTCGGGCAGCTGATAATACTCATTCATAGGCGTCCATCCAGATCCACGGGTATGGATACCCATCGTATTATAGTTATTTCCGATAACAACACCTCTCGTGAACTGAGTCACATCAAAGAGTCCGTAGCGGGAGGCCGGGAAATTGAACTGAGAAATAAAGAGAGAGTCCCCATCAGCCTTGTAATAAGGATAGATGTCATCTCTCATGGTTTCACTGTTCAAGCCCGTAGACAGGATGCTGAAGGCCATACGGGGATAGCCGGCACCATTCAATGCCTCAGCCATACGCAGGTAAACCATCATACGGCGATAGATACGCACATTGAAGATGTTTGTACGATACTTCCTGATAAACTGAGTCTGAATTCTCTCACCAGTAGTGACATTGCGAACATAGTCATCATCATCCAAGATGTTGTACAAACGCAAGTCACCAGATGTGTGGTTAGGCAAGCCCTTCGGTATATAGGTAGCAATGGTACCGCTGTTGTTTACACGGCAGTGAGCCTGTGACTCTGAAATGTCGAGTAATGCGGTAGACGGCGTAATACTGACCTTATAGTTGTTCTCGAAGACAGAGTTGAACAGGTTTGGCAATTCCGTATAGTTGTCGGCAGAAGGTACAGAGTCACAAGGAATCATCGTAATCATCTCTGCGTTCTGATTATACTCTCTACCAGCATTAGCGAAATCACCGACAGATCCCCACGAATATTCTGCATTCGGCAAACGTGTATCAGAGGACTTTGGATCGAAAGTCAACAGGTTGATTCCTACGCTGTAAGCAGAGTTTTCGCCGTTACGCTCGGAGATGTACTTGTAGTAACGTAATGCAGCCTCACGATAATAGGCCGTCTGTCCTGTAGAACTTGCCAACCACAGATTCAGGTCACCCAATACAATATTGAGCGGGAACCAGAAATAACGTGAGTCCAAACCGCGAATGGAGCTATAATTCGGATAATCCCGCCCATAGAGAACGGTAAGAGGCAGCAAGTCATTGATGAAATACTTACAGATGGCCTCCAGATCATAATGCGGATACTCAGCCTCAGACTGTGCCTTTGTCAAGATTGGATCCGTGAAGAATGGCACCGAACCATAGTTCAGCACCAACTGCAGATATGTCCAAGCACGTATAGCCTTCACGGCAGCATACTCACGCATGAAGATAAACTCATTACGGTTATTCTTCAAGGCTGTATCGGCATGGGCAATAAAGTAATTACAGTTGTTGATGACAGCGTAATAGTCGCGTGGTTTGTTATATACATTATCGTCCCCAACATTGAAGAACGAAATGTCACGCAAATCACTTTTAGCAGTATTGGTCACGTCAACCAGATCGCCACGTACCTCTCCTAACAAGATAGTACGATCAGCAATTACCTGCAGCTTGTACAGTATGCCCGTGACACTATAAATAGTATCAGTGGCATTGTTCAGATGTTCATCATCAGCGAAGATGATTTGTTCTGCCTCCTGGTCAAAGAAATCAGAGCAAGCCGTAAGGCATGAGCCCAGAACCAGGAAGGAGAAAATGAGAACTTGATTGATATATCGTTTCATAATTCCTTATTTTTAGAGATTAATCTTAATACCAGCAACAAATGAACGGCTCTGCGAGAGCTGTCCCACATCTATACCCTGACCAATGACATTAGAGGTCATACTGAACTCCGGATCGGTTCCAAGATAACGGGTCATCGTAAAGACATTATTGGCCTGGATCCAGAACTGTAATCCCTGAATATACTCAGAGTTCAACGGCAGTTCATAGCTCAAGGTTACGGTCTTCAGACGGAGATAGCTACCGTCCTCAATCCAACGATCGCTGAAACGCGAGTTACCCATCGGATCCTGGAAAGTAATCTGCGGAATATCTGTTACCTGACCTTCCAACTGCCAACGACGAGTCAATGCTGTTGTCTGATTCATGAAACGTGAACCACTCTCCAACTGCATACGCTGATAGTTAAACACATCATTACCCAAAGAATAGTTGAAGCGTACATCCAGTTTAAAGCGCTTATAGGCCATCGAGGTAAAGATGTTACCATAGACATCGGGATTTGGATCACCAATGACGGTACGGTCAGCTTCAGTAATCTGATTGTCGCCATTCAAGTCAGCAAACTGGATATCGCCAGCTCCGAAATAGGTCTTGTCAACACCGTTCTCATTCAGGATATAGAGACCTGCCTTTTGGGCTTCAGCAGCTGTAGAGAATACACCGAGAGCCTTGTAACCATAGAAGAGGTTGGCTGCCTGTCCTACCTGCGTACGGATCGTGGCGCCATAGACTTCATTGTCGATGTACTGCTTATTGTCGGGCAGCTCAGAAATCTGGTTCTTGTAGTGACCTACGCTGAGACCAGCCTGCCACTGGAAGTCTTTCAAAGCAAGAATCTTGGCATTTGCCGTTACGTCGAAGCCTTCATTCTTCAGCTTACCACCATTAGACCAGTTCTGGTCAAGACCGGAAAGGAATCCTACTGACTGACGCGTCAACAGGTTATCAGTCGTTGAGCGGAAGTAGTTGACGCTGATACCCAGACGGTTCTTCAGCAGATTTGACTCCAAACCCACATTGAAACGACGGGTGGTCTCCCACTGTATCTCCGTGTTACCGATACCTGCGAAGCTCAGGGCAGCAATGGCATTCAAGAACTGAGCTGATTTAAAGTAGCTACGAGCAGCGTAATAATCAATATCATCATTACCACTAACATCGAAACCAGCCGTCAGGCGCAGGTAATCAATGCCCTTAGCATTGGCCAGCCATGACTCATTGGTGAGTACCCAAGAAGCCTGAACACCTGGGAAGAGTCCCCAAGCGGCATCGAAAGCACGAATGTTGCCACCATCTTTACCAAAACGGGAAGAACCTTCAGCAGTCAAGTTAGCCTGCAGGAAGTAACGGTTCTTGTAGTTATACTCAGCCTGAGCATACCAAGCAATAGAATTCCAAGAGTCGCTAGTACCTATATCACTGGTATGGGCAAGGTCAGCCCTAATCTTTGGAGTCTTGTCATTACCTGTATTATAACCAAGTTCCGAGCTTAAAGAATAAGTCTCCCAGTTGATACGCGCACCTGCAAAAAGGTGGATGCTGTGAGCATCGTACCGATTCTGCCAGTCAACACGGGTATCGCTCATTACTGAATTCTGCTTCGAAGCCAGCGCGCGCACCTCGTTATCAACATAGTCGCCAATGCTGGTTACATAATACTCGGGAGTACCATTAACCGGTATGTAATACTGCTCATTAGTATTTACCAGATTATAGCTGAAATGCTCGGAGAGAGAAAGGTGCTCATTGAACTGATACTTCGGTGTAATAGTCAGGTTCAGCATCGAGTTTTCGAAACGGTTCTTGTTCTCGGCATCAGCAAACTCATTGATAGCAGCAGGGTTACCCAACTGCCAGTTATATTTGGTATAGCTGGCCAGTGCCTCATCAAGATAAGATTCCGGAGTAACGTCATATCGGGTATCACTCAACTTGCCAAGACCATAACTGTAAGGACTCAGGAATGGGCTCTTTGCATAAGCAAGGAAACCAGGAGCCGTAGGCGTTCCCTCATCATAGCCAACGGGCGCGCCATCGTTTCGGATGTTACGTGTAGTATTGGCAAACGAAGCGTCGAAACGAACCTTAAAGCGCTGTGTCAGCTCAATGTCCGTATTAAAGCGGATGTTCAGGCGATCCATGTCGTTATACTTCAGTGTGCTCTGCTGGCTGACATAACCCACAGAGAGGTTGTAGTTAGCCACAGCGTCACCACCTTCCACATTAATACCATAATTCTGAGTCACGGCCGTGTGGTACACATAATCTTTCCAGTCCGTGTTCTGATGGTACTGCTTGTAATAGTAATAATCAGGATCCTCGTTCAAGAACTTGAACTTGCGAATGTTCGTCTGGGTCGTCTTCAACAACTCGGAAGCATAAGAACGATACTGCTCAGCATCCATCACAGAGAGGAACTTAGGTTTCAAGGTCACACCTGCCGAAACATTAGCCGTGATTCGCGTAGCCATCGACTTATTACGCCGAGTCTGAATAAGGATAACGCCATTGGCGCCCTTGGCACCATACAGAGCCGTTCCATTACGCATCACCGTTACCTTCTCGATATCAGCAGGATTAATATTTGACATAATGTCATTATAGAAACCGTCATGCAATAAGGTGCGGCCATACTGCTGGTCAAAGATGACACCATCGACGACAATCAGCGGTTGTGCATTGACGTTTAGAGAGTTCAAGCCCTGAATAAACATAACACTACCAACGCCAGGCGTGCCATTGCGAGAAATGGTATATACCTGTCCGCCTAACTGTGACTGCACCTCATCCTTGATATTCACAGAGTTGGTATACTTGAAGTCTGTGGCCTCGCGATCATCGCGAGCTCCCAACTCCTTCACATACTCTGGCGAGAATGTGGCAGGATAGAGCATCGTCTCCCTTTGCTGCTCTATATCGCGTAATCCTTGACGGACGGCATTGAAGTCTGGAGAAGTAATGAAAAGTGACGTGGCAAACACGGGAACTTTCAATTCATACTTACCATCATCCTCCGTCAGCACACTATATCCCTCAATATTGTCGGCACTAACGATAGCACCAGCTATCGGCAGACCTGTAGCGGCGTTCTTCACTTGACCGCGAACAACACGGGTATCATACTGCTTCTGCTTCTTCTTGATGGTACGGACGGTAGCTTCTACTTCTTCCTCATCCGTATCTTCCTGAGCTGAGACGCATACTGGGAAGGCCATCAGCAGTGTAAGTCCGAATAATATATATTTTTTCATATCTTACAGTTCTTAGAGATTCATACTTTCATTACTTCTTAGGCATGAGGTATTCCACGCCATCGCCATGAGGTGACAGATAGAAATAGTCATCGTCAACTCTTGATATACCATGAGGAACCAACAGAATAGCCGAGAAACACATGGTACGTCCAAATGTCTTCCTACTATACTCTCTACTCGAGACACGCGTCTCCACTCTCAATGATACCTGAGGAACGCTCTCTACAAGGCCATATGAGGAACATGGGAATTTGAAGTCCTCGGCCAAAAGCATATAATCAACGATATCAGGCGTTGTTTCAACTGAAGACTGGAGTACAGTCTCCACTTCCTTTCCATCCTTATCATGATATAATATCGAGCAACGCATCTTGGTTGGCAGACGCTGTTCCTCTGTTGCCATTGTATCAGCAGCCAATATAGGCGCACCTACCAGATAGATATCATATCCAATATTGGAGAGAACATCTGTGATATTGAATCTTACTTTATGATTCACCAACGAATTCAGTGGTTCAAACTCCACAAAGCTGTTTCTCCAGAGTTTCTTATAGAACGGATTGTCAGCCGAAACTGTATAAGAGATGGGGGAAACCGAAGGATCTTCTGTCTTTGCCGAAGCGTTCTCGGTTTTTGACTCAATCTCCTGAATAGCACCACGGCTTGCAATTGGAACAATAATCGTCTGGTAGAACGTATTCAGCGGATTAATATTCCAGGTATCAGCCTTCATCACCAAACCATTGGAGCACTCTACGTTACGGGTATCAGCAAGGACGCCTCCCGTTTCCAACGGTTTTTGAGTATTGCCATCTATATAGTCTCCAAATTGGTAATAGTGCAGGAAGGGAGCATTATAATAAGATTCACGCCATTGTCCACGAACAGCAGATGTTGACATAGCAGAATCGAGCAATGCCTCATCCTTGTTCATCGTCTTGCTGAAGATTGCGCCCCTCATAATAGCCAAGCGCGGCTGGGTATAAGTCAACGAATCGCGGAATTCTACATTCTTATCATAATTGAAATAAGTAGAATACTCTGCTATCAGCTTGGACCACAAATCATTTGTTGGCGTAACCATCCAATAAGTACTGTCCTCATGGTTCAGCAGAGCACTAAGGAAAATTCCGTCAAACAACTCGTTCTCCTGTGTGAACACTGAATCCAGATAGACGGTCTGACCGTCTACAATACCACCAGCAACACTCTCATAGGGCTGGAACACCTGACGGTAGAAGTGGTCATTGTAGAAGAAGCTGCGTACGCTGTCAAGTTCAGGATCCTTACGCAAATATTCGAAGACGTTCGGTTCATACTCAATCTTGTCATTGACAACAAACAGCACTCCGTTATGATAGAGCTGATTACTTGTAGCAATGGTTGCATCACCAATTTTCTCAGTAGAAAGCCCTATCTTCTTACCATTCATCAGTCTCAAAGAATCAGCGTTCCCTTCAGAGACAGAATAATTGTACAATGCGATGTGGTTCTGGAGGAATTCCTTGATGACCGTATTATTCTCATCACTCACAACATCCTTCTCTGCGTTATAAGTCTGTATCAGTTGTTGAGCCTCTTCGGCCGAAAGATTGTCGTTTGTCGGTGCAAAGACCGTAAACATCTGACTGCCATTCAATGCCTTATCATAACCGCAGGCCTCGACAACTTTGGCAAAGTTGCTCAAGTTGCCATTCTGCTTGATGGCCTGCCATAGGGAGCCTTCATGAACATTACTTGGCACCCCGTCGTAGTGCTCATCCCAAGTGTCAGAGCAGGCTACGAAGGTGAGGGCCGCAAGCGCAAGCCCTAACACCTTATTATATATTTTATATTGTCTCATAAACGTTCAATGTTTTATGTTTCGCTTTTCTCCTGCTAAAATACTATACACTGATACTTAGAGGTCGTCTTCCATGTCGCCTTCACCGTCGACACCATAGACGCTCTTGGGTACCATTTCAAAGTAGTCAAGCATGAACTCATTGTTATTACCTTGCTTACCGTCACTGGCCACGCGGAATCGTATATAGTGATCCTTAGTAGCATCGATATAAGCCTGGCAAAGAATACGACGATAGGTTCGATTATTACCAATAAAATATTGCTTTTCACCAGTACCCGGAGGGAAGTGGAACGTAGAACGCGGAGCACGGTAGGCACCCAGGTTCTTCAGCAGCTTTTGTTCTGCAGCCTTGTCCTCATCTGGTGTTGCATCATACTTAGCTGCAGTCTCATCGAACTCGAAACGGTCGCCGATATAGAGTTCACTGTCAAGATACTTCTGCATATCAAGAGGTATACCCTGTGCCTGTCCGTCAAAGTAAACCTGCATGACGCCACGGGTTTCAATAGCACAGAATCCAAGACGTAACTGCCAGTCACCACTATAGGGCACGGGCGGAATACGGAATGTAAAGTCATAGTCACCAAACAGGTTCCACTCGTCTCCCTGCCATGACCAGAATCCTGAGTGAGGACGACGGAGCACCACATAGCAATTTGAGAACGTTACACCATCAAGATAACCCAAGGGGAAGTAGTAGTTACGACCGTTCTTAGGTACTGCGGCATCATCAGGTGTGTTCGGATCATCGTCTTGTGTAAAGTCACCTTCATATCGCAGACCGTTACTGATAATCTCCGGGAACACCGTTGAGAAGTCCATACGGATACGCATGTTCTGTACCTTATCCTGAACTTCCTTGCTGAAGGCCACGATATCACTTACATAGAAATAGTGACCATTCAGGGCATCGTGTTCATTTTCCATATCCACACTGGCATCAATGTGCTGTCCCTCAATGGTGTAATCCTTGTCATAGCGTCGGTTAATATAACGCTCACGGGCTGTTCCCTGACCTATATATTTAGGTACAGTCAGCTGCTCCACCTTAATCATGGTATGAGGCAACAGAGTGGGATGCCAGTCAATAGGATTAATCAATGACTCATCAATACCGAATGCGCCTACCGTCAAGCCGCAATTTACCTCCAAGGGGGTCAGTTCCGATGCACCAGCCACATACTTGTTCAAGACATGATACTGCATAAAGCGACGCAACGGATTTACATCACTTGTCAGATTATCAAAGCTATGCCCAGGGGCATCTACATCTCCTGGATATACGGGATCATAAAGTTCACAAGCCTTATTGTAGAGCGCCTGCAAATCATTAATGCCATATTTCGCCTGCAACAAAGAGTCGGGCACAACAAAGAACGTAAATGACTTGACCTTTGTATCAGGAACCCAAGCAACTTCGTTCCATGTATGCGACCTATAATAGTACTTAGGATATTCTTCAGGTTTCCAATTCTCATCCTGTTCGTACAGCATATCCTCATATACTCCTGTAGCTTTCAGTGCAGAATAGTACAGACTGATTTTTGAGTTATCGCGAACAACGTCCGTAATGGTACTATTCGACTTCTCTACAACAGCATCAATAGGCTGCATAATACCGTTTTCCACGGAGTCGTCTTTCTGCTCAAATGAAATACGAGCAATCTTTTCAATGACGACGACAGCATTACTATCATTGTCGAATCCCGTCGACGTATTGATAGGTCGTCCCATCATATTACGAGTTGGCAAAGTGTACGTTGCCGTAGAGGCAATCATCTCCATCGTCGTGTACATATTGGAAACGATGTGTGTACGGGCAATCGTGTCACAGTCTGCATCCGACAACTGGTCGGTACTGGTCAGACCACGTCCTTTAAGGAAAGCGTTCACCGCATCATTCGTAGGAACAAAACAGGTGTAGTGACCATAGGCTGCCAATAAGTCATGGAGTCCCGCACGCCTGACAATTTCATTGAACTCACTAAACTGAGGACGATTCTTCAGATAGTCGCTTGCCATCTCACCAGTAAAGGTATAGAAATTCTCCGAATCTGGCTCATCCGAACAGGAAGTGAGCACAGGAACCGCCAGTCCCAATATGGCTAGCAGTCCTAATAGATTATATTTCAGTGTCTTCATTGTCATTTCACATTAATAGTTTTTTGCATAACTCTCGTCTTCTCCACTGCTGAATGCAGGATTCTGAACAAGATTCGTATTCACTTTCAACTCATCATTATTGTAAGGCCAGTAGATGGCATCCATCTTCTTCAGCATATTCTGAATAAGTGAAGAACCTGACTTATGCTTACGAAGCACCGCAGAAGAAAGTGTCAAAGTATTATTATTACGCTGGCAGATACGCACCAAGTCAAACCAGCGTTTTCCTTCGAACATGAGTTCGCGTTGACGCTCCTGATACACCAGTTCCTCCATCTGGCTCTTTGTATTGTATGAGCCAGGCTGCAACGTATCCAAAGGCAGGGTCTGACACAAAGCGCGCTTGTTGACAGCACTTACCAGTGAGAAGGCTGTGTTGAGAAGCGGTGTATTGTGTTCAACGACAGCTGCATCAGAACCATCCTGTAGCATCTGCGTCAAAGCTTCTGCCTTCATCAACATAATATCCGTCAGACGATAGATAATCCAGTTCGAACCATTCTGCCCCTCAGTATAAGGAGTATAATATGCAGGATCCAACGTTGATGTCTTAACAGTAATCTCTATAGTCCTAGTAGTGAACTTATGAATAGACTTTTCTTTCGTATTGCAATTCTCATGCATACGAGCATCCATTTCCTTATTCTGGGAAGCATAGATTTTATCCTTTCCTTCATCTAACATGAAATCAGAAGGAGCTGCTAAACCCTTTCTCGAAGTCGCGTTGCCATAGAATGAATTGACAGCGCCATTAGCCATCATGTTGCTCGTACTGGGATCATCATTAAACACCAACTGGAATACAATCTCCTGATTCTTATATTTATAATAGGAGTCGCTTCCAAACAGGTAAGTATAAGCTTGTCCGAAAGTACTGGCGTCAATTCTCTCAGAGAGCAAGGGATAACCATTGTAGAGATTATTAGATGTGCTACCACCCGTAGACGTGGAAAGTAGTCTGCGGTTGTCCTCAGCAACAAGTTTCTTCGCTTCAATAATTAAGTCTGCATACTCTACACATTTCTGATAGTCTTTCTTCCACAGATACATTTCACACAACATAGCATGAATAGCATCCAAGGTAATACGACCTGTCTGATAAAGAGGGTCAGTTGCGGGATAATGCTTCACTGCCTTATTCTTCACACCTTCCAAACTGCTAATCAACTTGTCGAGTACCACGTCAAATTTTGTAGCCGGCAAATTCATTGTCTGATCGTCGTCAGTAAAAGCATCCTCGGAATAAGGAACATCGCGGAATGCTCTGATTAGATAGAAATAAGCGAGAGATCTCAAAGCTACCACTTCGGCAACGTGAGCATCTAATTCACTCTGCGTATAGGACGGATCTGCAGCTGCCACCTGTGGAGCATATTTCAGTACCGTATTACAACGGTTGATGACATTATAGAATGCATCCCATTTTGTATAGTTATTCTTGGCATCGATATTTTCCTTGAAGATCTTCTCCAAGTCACGGTCTTTGTCAATATTCTGTCCAGCACCGACATTCTCGCTACGGAACTCGCCCCATATCATCATGCGCTTCACAACGTCTTCTTTCTGCATAGCGGAATAGCAGCCCGCTACAGCACTAGCGACGTCGTTTTTATCCGTCCAGTATTTCTCCAGAATAATCTCATCAAGAGGCTCAACCTCCAGAAAGTCCGAACAGCCGGTCTGCGCTAAGCCCATGAGACCACAAAGTCCCATGAGGCCAACCTTCTTGATATTATTATATATCTTTTTCATAATTCATTCTCCTTTAGAAGTTTACAGTGATACCTAATGTATAAGAACGAGAACGCGGTGTCTGTGCCCAGTCAACAGCCGGATCATATCCAGCAGCAGAGATATCGGGGTCAACACCCGTATACTTGGTCAATACAAACGGGTTGTTGGCACTAGCATAGAAACTGATACCGTTCAAGCCAATCCACTTTAACTGTTTCTTAGTAAGTGCATAGGAAAGCTGAGCATAACCCATACGCAGATACGAACCATCCTCTACGAAACGGTCGCTAATCAGCGTATTATAGTTAGAACCATCTCCATACATGGCGCGTGGAATACTTGTCACGTCACCTTCTTTACGCCAACGGTAGTTCACTGCCTGACTCTGGTTGTCATTGTTAACCATAGCCTCTGCACTCAGACGAGCCTTATTGATAATCTTATTGCCATAACGATAAGTGAACTGTGTGGTCAGACGCCAAGCACCATAATTGAAGGTAAAGCCGAATCCACCAGTCAGCTTAGGCAATGAAGAACCTAAGTAAACAATATCCAATGCATTAATCTGTCCATCATGGTTGACATCATCATAAATAGCGTCACCACCATTGAAGCGATAGTCCTTACCAGAAGTGTCATTTTCATAATTATACATCATACGGAGAGGAGCACCTTTCGCATCAAGAATGACTTCTCCTTTCTCATTCATAGCCACTGGAGCTGTTTTACCTTCTGCAAGGAACTTCTCGCGTTCTGCAGGTGTCATATCCTCAACTGTTGAATAGTTGTACTGATAGACACCCTTATAACGGAATCCATAGATAGCGCCCAATGGGTTGTTAAGTTGTACGCGACGTAATGTTTCTCCATTATTATAGCCAAAATCGCTATTATAGTTTCTCAACAGGAACTCGTCCATTTCCAAAACCTCCTGGCGGTTATTACCGAAGTTGGCATTCATGTCGAACGTAAACTTACCTTTCTTGATGAGCTTATTGGTTGTGATATGGAACTCCCAACCAGTGTTTCTCATCTTACCGCTATTACGATAAGGTACATTTGAGAAACCTGTATTTGAAGGAATTCGGTATTTCTCCACCAACAAATCCGTCACGGTTGAACGATAAGCTTCAATCACCAGGTTAAGACGATCGTCAAAGAAGCCTAAGTCGACACCAATGTTATAGCTCGTATTGATCTGCCACTTCAAATCAGTCAGACGGATGTTCTGCGGAGCCATGGCACTCATGTCAATATAACGGTCTGCGCCAGAATACTTAGAAGTATACAAGTAATTCTGGTTCGGTTGGGTGCCCACACGACCCCAGCTAGGACGAACAGCTAACATAGAAAGTGTTGGCTTCAGTTTCTCCATCCAGGGCTCGTCACTGAGAATCCACTTCAATGAAACGGAGGGGAAATAGCCCCAGCGGTTATTGGGTCCAAATCTGGTCGTACCGTCAGCACGAAGGGTAAAGTCGGCAATGTAACGTCCTTTGTAGGCATAGTGAGCAGACAGGGTGTAATACATCGATCGTGACTGGTTGTACCATGAATTCAGGCCTGTAATCTTACCGCCTCCCTTCGTAGTAGTAATACCGGTAGGAGCACCATTCTTGTCTTCCGACTGTCCGGTTGAAGAACCACTGGTCAGCTCGAAGCGTCCCATCAACATAGCAGAATGATCCTTGTTCTTGAAGGCAGGAATCAGCGTCAGCGTCTGCTTGGTATTAATTGATACGCTCTTCGAAGATCCATCATACGATTTGTTTACGCCTGACTGCCACGACTGTGTCGTCAGTTCCTGCGGATAGAACTTCTCATCGTACGAATTGAAGATATTAAAATATACAGAGCCACGCCAATTCAACTGCCAATGGTCATCATCCATACCCAACAACTGGTACTGGATAATCAATTCAGGTGTCATATCGTATGTTGCCTGATCATTCTTAGCCAATTCTGCCACAGCAACGGGATTGGAATACTTCTTCTGGTCGTTATTGAAGATACTTGATCCGCTCTGCAACATGGTATAGTAGGCAGGTGTATCAGCTCCTGTCACAGGATCCTGCTCATATATGCTCATATTTGGCATCTTCTTCAAGGCATTCGCCAACAAGTCTTCGTAGTTCCTGTTATTCTTTGTATAGGTAAGTGCGAAGTTGGTGCTGACGCGGATACGCTCTGACACATTGTAGTCAAGGGCTACACGTGTAGAGAAGCGCTGCAACTTCTGCTTGATGATAGTACCTGTCTCATGGTCGAAACCACCACCGATTCGGAATGTTGCTTTCTCACCACCACCAGCGATTGTCACATAGTGGTTCTGACGAAGACCCCACTGAGTAACAGCATCACGCCAGTCGGTGTTGTTGTTGTACTGCTCATATTCCGAGTACGAAGGATTATAGTTCAATTCCGGGATATTGGCAGCCACGTCGCTCTGCTGAGGATTGAAGTAACTTTCCTTCAACATCATGGTGTAGTCGTCACCGTTTAACAAATCATAGCCACTGGGCTGATAGGTTCCCGTCAGTTTCAATGAATATGACAATCGAGGCTGACCACGCGTACCACGTTTCGTGGTCAACTCAATCACACCATTACCACCTTGCGAACCATAGATAGCCGTAGCAGCAGCATCCTTCAGCACGCGGATATCAGCAATATCCTCCGGGTTGATGTTCAGCAGTTCAGCAAACTTCTCGTTATTGGCCGTTGCAACATCAAAGTTACTCTGGTCTACTTGACGTACATTACCGTCGACCACAATCAACGGGTTGGCATCAGTCAGCGTAGACAAGGATGACGAACCACGCAGACGCATGGTTGAACCAGAACCCAGGTCACCAGAGTTTCCAATAATATCAAGACCTGCGATACGTCCCTGAAGGGCTTCATCCACCGAAGTAAACGACATACCTTCGAATTCCTTCATGGAGAGCGTCTGTGTGGCACTCGACACCTCACGCTGTGGTATTGGCAGTCCATTACCAGTTACGCGACGCTTTGACTTCACAGTCACTTCCTTCAGCGTAGTAGCCGAGGTCATATGAACCTTATAAGTCGTACGATCAATGGGCAACGACTGTGTCTTCAGGCCCACATAGCTGAATCGGATTTTATCCTTTTGGTTCTTTACCTTCATGGTAAAGTTACCATTCAAGTCGGTAATGGCCGAGTTTATGATACGTCCGTTGCCATCGATTTCGCAAACCGTTGCACCCATCAACGGGCCCATATCATCGCTTACCGTACCGTGAACCGACGAGATTGTCTGTGCGTGCAGGGCTGTAGTCACCAGCAACGCCACCATCAATATGATAGATTTTAGTCCTTTCATACCTTACTTCCTCCTTAGTTTATTAAGTTGTTCTTTCCACGGTTTCATCTCTTCATAGAAGAGCGGACCGTCAATCTGATGGACAATAGCATCAGAAGACATGAAGATCTTAGATGAGTAATAATCATTACCAACAACACCACCCAGCCAATACTCCAGACAAATCAGGTTGTACAGACCATCAGCCTTGATGACGTGACGCGTCTCATAGCTTTCTTTATTCTCTTTCTTCTGCTGATTCAAATTGTCGACAATACTAAGCTGATTGTTGCTGTAGTCAACCATCAACGGGAAATAACGTCCTGTTTCAGGGTTACGTTTCATCGATTCGTAAGCCGTTTCATAAGAGGGAATCTTCTTATCACCCTCCTCGTCATAATTTTCCGGTGCCATGTTCACTGCAACAGAGTGGTCCTGAACATGATAGCGCAGGAAGTTCACAATAATGCTCTTAATCAGATCCTGAGCATTCTTAGCAGCTTGCTCACTACCCCATTCGTCGGCCGTTTGAGCCTCATAGTCATCCCACGTAGGCAACAAACCGTCATCTATCAGCTTGCGGATACTCTCATTGGTAGGAATATAAACCGTATAGTTATAGTTATCCAACAGGCTCAGGTTCTTATTGCTCTGCGCCCTAAGGCCAGCATCGTAATTCGTATTATTGATGGCCCTCAGTTTATTGATCAACAAGCCACCCTTATCATAGTTAAGCAGGTCATAGAACTCCGAAAACTCGGGTTTGTCCTTCAATGTCAGATAAACACTCTTCTGGGCACCCATCGGCATCATTTCATTGAGCTGATATGAACTACCGTTCAGTTTCGGATAAACCTCATCTTTTTCAACCGGCAGTGCCAGATCGTTATGCTCCATCTGCCATCCACCAATAAAGTTAACTCGTCCTTCTGAATCACGGACTACACGCACCAATGTGCCACCCTTTGACTTATAATACTCATGTCCATCCTGTACGTCACCGAGGATTATCAGCTGGTCCATCAGACGCGTCAGACGGTCATTGACAACCTCGCGCTTAACTTGTGACTCCAGACGGGTACCTTTGGTGATGGTTCCATCCTCATCAATCGTACATGACCAACGGCGAGCCTTTACTTTCTCGTCCTGACCAGCTAAGTCGTCATAGTAGAATTCAAGTATAGAAGGACTTTCTTGACCTGTCGTACGGTCAACGTTACCATAACCGGCCGGGTCGATATACCACATCATGGCATCGTTTGTCGGCAGTATCAGGCTATAGTTATTATCCATTGACAACAGATAAGGCAGGAAATTCAACTTATCGATAGCCCAATAGACAATATTCATCGTCTTGGTATGTATCAAGGCAGGATTGACCACCGAGGAGAAGATGGCAGGTGTAAATACCCTGTTCACCAGATAAACCACACCATTACATCCCATGAAGCATGAATCAACGTCAGAAGGCTCAACTCCAAGCGACTCCTTGGCATCGTCCAGAATATTCTTGAACTTCGAAGGAACAGCCTCAGAGAAAGTTGGCAGCAGGTTCACGTTAATCAGCTGAGCCAGGGTTGCATCAGGAATACTATCCCATGATCCATACTCCGTCTGAATATCCTTACCTTCATGGTTCCACCAATACTCCAAAGCCTCATTTGAAGGAGCGAACATGGCACCTGCATCATAGTGCAGGTCGTAGTTCATCGTATTATCATACATATATTGGTTCCATCCCGGATCAAATCTCAACAGTGCTGATACGGCTTCACGGTCAGGGTCTGTAGAGTTGGCAGCATTACCTGCACCCCACTTACTGAAGTAGCGCAACACATAGACAGAGTCCTTATTATCATAAAGACGGTTATACTCTCTGGTTGCCGCTGCATTGTAATAGGGGGCAGAGAAGCGGTCTAGCAACTCCGACCACTTTGACATATTGGCATGGCGACGTACAATCTCAGCCATGTTCGTCGTAGGCTCAATGACACCCTTCACCTTCTGAACATATCCGTTCTTACATGTAATATCGCGCTGTATAATCTGCTGGCCATTCACCCATGCCTCTTTGATATCGCTGGCTTGATGATTGGTCAAGATGTCCAAGTCACCGCTGGTAATATTGTTATATTTCATATAAGCCGGCAGGAAGTGAATCATTGGCGCCGATGTAGCATCCTTCAGAATAGGAATACTCTTATTGGCATCCTTGAATTTCCTCCATGACTTAGTCCTCGGCATCCTGTCGGGAGTAACGATTTCTACCGAGTCATAAACGCTGATAGCGGTCTCACGGCGCATACACCTACCTTCCAATGGCGGATTTCCACTGCTGTTCGACAGCAGCTCCACGAGGTAGGCATTGTTAACCATTGAACTGTTCAACAACAGTTTTCTCTGTGCCAACGACAGCTGATTGTAGCTTGACACACCCCAAGAATTGTTTTTAAACCACTGTTGGAAGGACGAGTCATTGGCAGCAAAAAGGGTCTTTGAACCAGTATGGCTCAACACCTCCTTTTGCCCCAGGTCGTCGATCAGCTGCAACATCGTCTTGTAGTTGCCCTCTTCCGACAGACGTTCGTAGATAGAGTTACCCAACCAATCCGGCTGTCCTGTCAAGAGGATGTCGTCATCCTTACAAGACTGCAGTGACCAGGCACTCATCAGCAAGCCGCAAGCGACTATAGCCGCCCGTCGTCCTTGTCTTACGATTTGTCTCTGTTTCATACTTTTAGGTTTTTAATTAATTATTATTATTTCATAATTTTCTGTCCACCTTTTATATATATACCCCTTTCAGGATTCTTAACCTGCTGTCCATATAGATTATAGATGGCATAGTTTTCTTTATCTCTGACAGAAGCATTAATGCTCGTTCCCGAACCTAAATACGTTAGGCTCCAATTGTCGAAGCAGCACCAGTCGTGTCCTACGGCTTCGTTCTTCATCATGCCAATAATAAGCGAACCACCAGTGACGCTCACATGCAGCGTATTCATATACTGTCCTCTCTGGTTGAAGGCTGTATTTGCAGTAGCTACATTGTCGGCATAGGTATATGGATCACCACTATACCCATCTTCACTATAGAGACTCACCACGGGTAGCATCTCGTTATTAGCGTAAATCATTGCCAACAGCTGTTCGCTGCCGTCGACATATCTTTCATAAGCAGTAGGCTCACCCCTGACAGGATTTCCCGTTGTTCCACCGTTGCGGTAAAAAGCCTGTACCCCAATCTCATACTCACCATTGGGCAACCCCTGGATATCTTGCCAATAGTCAAAGGGCTTATCATAGAACTCAGCCACATTACCGTTGGCAGCGGTAAAACCTCGGGGGCAAGTCCATCCCTTGGTTCCTTCCGAGAAGTCAGCATTAACGATAAGCGCCGTCAAGTCACCGCTCCCATTCTTCACAACCTTGTCAATCAAAATCTGACGTGTATCAGTAGGACAGTCCTCCAGCAGCTTTAGCGCTTCGGCCATCGCTATTGCATTCTCGTCAAAGGTGGTGGTCGTTGCCAGCGCATGCCCTGCAGCCTCAATTGCCGCCTTGTGCTGTTCAGTCGCCTGAACGGCATTAAATGCCTTAACGGCAGGAAGCAACGTCGACACTTTGTCCCAATTGACAAGGAAATCATACTCCTTCTGCGTCAGTTTCAAGATACTACCATGCTGTGCACGAACATTGCCACTAATATCGTGTCCTGCAAGTTCCACATTCAGACCATGCTCATCCATATGGCGCAGACGATAATGATAACCGCCGGTGTAATTGATATAGGAAAGGTTCCATTTCAGTTCGCCAATGGGGCGCCATTGTGTCATACCTTCGATAGACTGATTGTTCTCGCCAACATGGAAGTCGGGAGTAAGCGTCCACACCGTAGTACCTGTAGCGCCCTCTTCGGGCACAAGAAGCTTGGCCGTTGCACGGTCGAAGCCGTTAGTCGACTCACATTTAAAGAGCATCTGATACTGACGGTCAACAGCATTATAAACAATATCAGCATCAATAACGTCGTAGCCGGGGGCAAAATATACTCTCGGCTCCGTCAGGATATTCAGGTCAGCATCAATCAACTGATAGAAGATATAGTGCTTATCACCTTTGATTCCCACGCTATAATAGAGCACATACTTATTGGTCTTCGAATCATAGATAACCTGCGGTGCCCACGCTGCAGTCAAAGTCTCAGCAGTAACATTCATACTCAGGGCATTACCAATGGCCTGCAAGTTTTCAGGGGTCTCAAGGTCTATCTTTACATTCTTCGTCCAATGTACGAGATCGGGTGTAAGCATCAAATCCATGATATGGTTACTCTCCCATCCTAGCCGTGAGGTCATATCGGTTCCCGCGAGCATGAAACCATTGCCATCGTCCAACCGATAAACAAAAGCATCGCGCATTCCGCCTGTTACCGTATTAGCCTTCGTGTCAAACACCTCTTTGCTACCCAGCAGATCATTCCACATATTGGCATCCTTCGTCTTTAGGGCGTAACAAGTGTATTCTTCCGTCTCATGCATATGAGCATAGAGATAGGCCACCTTGTCCTCATCTTCTCTCATATATTCCGTATAGTCAGCTACGGTTTTCTGCGGAACTTCTTCACCTACATTGCTCACGGGGAAGCGGAAGATATTGAGCGAGAAGGCAGGAATAGTCAAAGACGAGTTGACACTGACAGGCTCGAGAGCCGTAGGCTTTACCTTATCGGGATTTTCCATGGTGTTCTCGTCGGTACCCTTCTCTGAGGTCAGGCGTACAACCGTTCCGTTAGCGATAGTCATGTTTCTTGTATTGACCACCAGTCGTTGGTTGTTGCTATTAGGATTCACCACCTTGAGAATCATCTCCTTGCCGTCCTCGCTGAGTTGACAACTCTGATAGAGCGACCGCATGGAAGGGATGGAGAATTCATGCAGCAAGTTACCATTGATATAGCACTTCACGGTGCTATTGTAGACTACCACCTTCAGGTCGTACCACTCACCCTGGGTAATAGAGTAGTTTACATTGCTATATTGGGTCTTCGAGCCATTACGGCACACCTCGATGGCATTCTTCGTATTCCCCCATCCGCCAATATTCCACCAAGCGTAGTTCTGCTCATCCTGATAGTCGAAGATAATGAGGAAAGCCTCATCGCCACCATCCTTACGAGCTTTTACTTCCATCGTGTAGTCACTACCTTTGAAGAAGTGCTCGCAAATATTACGACAGGGTTCACCATTTACCGTCTGGCTGACAATGCCATCGCTGAATACCCAGTTGCCGATTTGGTCTGTCCATCCGGAAGCATCGCCCATGACATCATGAATCACTATCGTAGTTGAGCCATTGTACAATTCAGCTCCCGTAGTTCCTTGCGTCACCTTCAAATCCTTGAACGAAGCCTGCGTGTCCCAAGTAGCGAGTCCCACCTGATGACTAACAGTTCCCTGTACAGTATTCGTCGTCTCCGTCCACTTCAGGTTCTGGTAACCTAAGTTGCTGGCCATCAGTTTCTGCACATGATAGCTCGGGGTAACGAAGTTACTGCCAGAATTGAAGTGTATCATGTCATAAGCCCACTTAGGATTACTCTCATGGGTAAATATCGGAGCGAAGGAAGCCATACGGCACACATCGCTATTCTTTTCCATACCCAACATATAGATGGCCTCACCCAAAGCTGCGTTCAGGTTTCCGTACTTGCCCCAGTCCCCGCTATTAGCTGCATACTCACCATTATACACTCCTATATTGCGGGGATAGTTGTCGTACTTGCTATAGTTGTCGCGCATCCAGGCTGCCGTACGGTAGTAGTGTTCATCCACCAACTCCACGGGATAGTCGTTACGCCAGGTGGGAGCATCGGTATTCCAGGCCTCGACATTGCCAATAGTAACAATCTCGGGATACTTCTCCTTGATGGCCTTATAGAACATATAGTAGCGCTCAGGATACTGATAACTTTGGTCGTTGTTATTGTTGGTGTAGAAGTTGTAGTTCTCGTTGCCAATCTCAATGAACTTCAGGTTGTAGGGAGCCGGATGTCCATTCTTGATACGCTGTGCCCCCCAGTAGGTTGAGCCATCGCCATTGGCATATTCAATGGCATCGAGCGTATTCTGCACCAAGGTATCGAGGTCTTCTAACGGGATAGTATAGCCGTGTCCCAGTCCTACGTTGACCACAAACATCGGGGCAGCCCCCATGTCCTCTGCCAACTGCAGGTATTCGTCGAAGCCCAGTCCGTCGGACGACCAATAGCCCCAGTTCAAATTCCAGTGTCCGGGACGCTGCTCGATGGAGCCTATAGTCTTCTTCCATTGGAAGGTATAGTCGAAAGAGGCTTGTCCCTCAACGTAGCAACCACCCGGGAAGCGGAGGAACGTCGGCTTTGTATCAGCCAGCAACTGTGCCAAGTCAGGGCGCAATCCGTTCTGGCGGTCTTTCCACGTATCAGGGAAAAGCGACACCACGTCCAGAGACAGACGGCCATTATTGCCCGTAAGCAATAGTAGCTGTCCGCTATTATCCGTATCAGTAGCCTGGATTTCTGCTGTCAGCTTGTTCCATTTGTCCGTGTAGACAGTACCCTGCAAGCGGGCCTCACCTATAACGGTCTTTCCATCACTCTTTACCAACTGCGCAACAAGGTTGCCAGTATAGTGCTCGTTATTTCCTTTAGCCCAGAGAGAGAGTTTGTAAGTCTTGTTCTTTTCAAACTTCATGCCCCAGAACCCTTCATTCCTGATGCCACACAAATGGCTTTCCGACGCATTAGAGGTTGTTAACGACAAAGCCACGCCTTGCGCGGAATTCAGCAAGCCTTCTGCCTGCATCGACAATACGACGTCAGTACCGTTATCTGTTGTCCAGCCAGTTATGCCCTCTTCAAACGAGCGGTTACGCACCAACTCGGCATAGAGGCCACCGTCGCCCGCATGGTTGATTTCCTCGAAGAAGAGCCCATACTGATAGGGGCTGGTCAGAGGACCTCGCTGCGTAGCGTCGACAACCATCGTTACCTGAGCATTTGCGCAGGTGGCAATGGCTATGGCCAACGTTGAAAAGAGCTTCCTTAATGTCATATATATAATATGGTATAAGAAACAAAGGAACCGGAGTACGGGCTTTCGCCCGACCCCAGTCCCTTTTCTTTGGACGTCAGATAGGTTTTATCTGCATTCGTTTTCTTTTACTTGATAATCAGTTTCTGAATCTTGATGGTACCGTCACTCAGCGTCTGCTTCATGATGGCAACACCCTTACCAGGCTGAGACGTCTGAGCACCATTCACACCGAAGAACTCAGTCTTCACTACCTCACCGCCAATGATTTCGTTGACACCCGAAGGATCGCCGTCAACCACCAGGGCGCTGTTCGTGCCATGATACCACAGCTGCCAATTGGTCCAGAGTGCCCAGTCGTGGGTAATACCAACTTCCTTCTTGACACCGATACGGAGCTTACCGTCATCACCAACCTTCACGTTGACCTTGCAGCCTGTGTAGTTGTAATTATTGTCTTCCTTCAGGAAAGCTGCTTCGGCCTCTGCCATTGTATTCGGCACAATGGTATGAGTGATAATGGTATCATTCTCCTGGAATGTAGAGTCAGCCTTTACAGATACCCAGTTTGCATGAACAGCCTCACCAGCACCTAAGGTAACGGCCTCAGCCGTCAGAAGGATGAGCGGAGCACTGCTGGTTCCATCGGTAGTAGTTGCATACAGGAACACGTTCTTGTTGGCATCGGGATTCTCGAGCCAAGCCTCATAAGCGGGAGTGGCATCGCCAGCACGGTAGAAGCCCTGGATGCTCAGCTGATAGGTTCCAGCGGCCAGGTTCTCAATGTCCTGATAGTAGTCGAACGTCTTGTCGAACATTTCTGCCGCATGATTATTAACAGTAGCCTCTGTGCCAGACCATCCATCCTTAGAATTGGTGGCGTAGTCGGCATTCTTAATCATAGAGGTGCACTCTACGGGATCAGCATCCGTTGCCTTCGAATAGTCGGGGATAGCAAGCTTCTCCAGCATATCCTCAATCTCCTGCAGCAGGCCGGGAACGTCCTCATCGCTGAAGTCCTTATTCTGGATACCGTCATCGATACGGCTATTCAGCTGACGTGCTTCCTCCAGAGTAGCATCAGATGCAACGGTATTGACGCTGTAATTCTTTGCCAATGCATCCTTAGCTTCCAACAGCTTGTCAAACTTCACCTTCGATTCGTCTGCCAAACCGTTGGCATCGATAATCTGGCTCAGGGCAGCAAACATCTCCTTGTCTTCGGTAGCTTCCAATCCAGCCTTTGCCACCGTCAGAGCTTCCTCCTCAGCGGTATAGGCATTCTTACCCATAACATCTTTCAAGTTCTCCTCGGCAGTAGCGATAGCATCCTCAAGAACGGGCTTCACGTGCTCCTTATCATAACCCTTGTAGGTAAGCTTGAAGTTATCGAAGATTACCCAGCTGTCGTGGTCAGAAGTCTGTGTAGAGTTACCCTTTACACCAATACGCAGCTCATCGCCATCCTTGGCAATCACGCCATAAGCCTTCTGGACATACATGCCATCAGCGAAGGCAACAGCTGCAGACTCCATTCCGTCGGGGAAGTAGGTCTTGGTGCCGTCATCGTTAGTAACAACGTAGCAGTTACCAGAAGCTGATCCATAGAATTCCTCGGGCTGTCCGTTCGTTACTTCGCCGTTTTCGCCAAATACGTTCTGGAACGGGGTCTTCTTGGCATTCAGATATACAAATACAGGTGAGCCACCAGCCTTCACATAGCGGTCTTCCTGAGCAAGATACCAGTTCCAGGCATTGTCGCCACGGCCGTAGCGATAGAATCCCTGTACAGAAATCTCATAAACGCCTGCGGGAGCATTTTCCACCTGCTGATAGAGATCGAAGTCGGGAGAAGAGAATGCCTCAGCACAAGTGTTAGTAGAACTACCACCAGTTACAGGCATATTCAGGTTCTGAGAATCGTTCCACTTCTGAGAAGCAACAGTCTTCCAGCCTGTCCAGCCTTTCTCGCCCTCCTCGAAGTTAGGATTCTTAACAAGGTCTGTCATGTCAGCACCTGCACGCGGACGACGAATCATCTCGTCAATCAGTCCCTGTGCCTTTGCCAATTCTGCTTCAAGTTCTTCGTTCGTAAGGTTATGCTCAGCAAAGATCTCTTCCGACTCAAACTCAACCCAGTCAGCAACCAAACCGGTAAGATCTTCGTCATAAGAAGTCATTTGACTATATGTCTTTGCCTTTGCCTGCATTGCAACAAAGTCTTTCCACAACGAGATATTCTTATCCAATGCATCCTTGGCATCGCTCAAGGCTTTCAGTTGTGCAACCACCTCTTCTTTTGTAGATGCCTTCTTCTCTGCAGCAACCAGCTCATTATAAGCAGGCAGGTAAGCTTCTGTATAAACTACAGTATCAGGGACAGTAGCCTCAGTATAAGCACTTGCTGCATCATCCAGCCAAGCCTGATAAGCATCAGCGCCCTTACCATAATAGGTGAGGCTCCAGTTATCGTAAAGCACCCAGTTACTACCAACGCTCGACGAGTTCTTCATACCGATAGTAACATCACCCTCAGGAGCAGCAAAGTACAGCTTATTGTGGTAGCGGTCTGCCTTCATGAAATAAGCCTCAGCAGCATTCATGTCATTAGGAATAAAGACCTTTTCCTCCGTAGTGGTAGTTACCTCAGACTCTGAGCCAGTGCCCACCTTAGCTGTTCCTGCCTCAGGATATGGAGTTGTAATAGACTTCTCGAAGGATTCCTCCCCGAAAGTAGCATAGAGTTTCACGTCTTTAACCTGTGGGTCATTATCGACATACCGCTTGTAGCCATCCTGAGCGCCGCCTGGGCGATAGAATGCCTGTACACCAAGAGCATATACACCTTCCTTCAAACCTTTAAGCGTCTGATGGGTATCAAATACTTTCTGATAGAACTCAGCATCAGTATAAGACTGGAATGCAGGAGCACTTCCCTCCCAACCGTCATTTTTATTATTGGCATAGCTGGGGTTGGTGATAAACAAATCCGTCACAACTGCTGGATTTTCAGCCGTAGCATTTTGATAGTTGGCATTCTGCACAACCACCTCTACTTCGCTTGTAGCTTTCTTCAGTTCGTCAATCGTACTTCCTGTATTGTTATAGACAGTTACCCATTCAGTAACATCTGCGCCAAAAGCCTCTGCCTGATCCAACACTTTCTTCAGAGCCATTGCGGCATCATAGATATCTTTTTCCACGAAATAGGACTCAGGAACGAGTAACCAATTGATGTAAGCACCTCCATCTGCCGTATTGTTCCAGGTCAAGTAGGTTACGTTGGCAGTTTCTTCTGTAGTGCGATTCACACCTACATACATACCCTCAGCAAACTGATCAAACGGATTGGTCGTAGAAGGAGAGAAACGATAGACGTTGTCACCCATGTCGGTAATCGTCCACAGATAGTTGGCCTGACCATTGTAGTCCACATACATGGTAGGATCACTTGCATTGTCAACAAACCACCATTTCAGCCAAGCTTTCTTTGACTCACACGAGTCCGTCAGCGTGTAAATACCTGGGGTCTGTGTTTCGTCAATTTTCACTTTCAGGCCTCTCTCACCGACACTGGCCTGAGTTCCCCAAGCATTACCTTGCGTAAAGAACATCCCCACTCCTACATTGTAGAAATAATAGGGAACGCCCTTTTCCATCGCAACACCGGTAAGTACTGGCTGTTTCCATACATTAGCATCAACAGCCTTAGCAGCACTACTGCCCACGAGCAGCATTGCGCCCAAAACGAGTAGTTTTGAAATTTTCATAAGCGTTAAGTTTTTAGATAAAAGTAGTATAAAAAATGGTTAGTAAAATGTCCTTCCAACTTTGGTTTTTGAGACAACAACTATTATTTTTGGTGCAAAGATAACAAAAATAAATTAAATCCAAAGCAAATTTACTAAAAAATTTTTCGTACAAGTGTCATTTTAACAATTATCCTCCGTAATCGTTTGCGTACACACCTCTTAGAGCGTCGAGTTTTTCAGCAAATAGTAGGCCAGCAAATATGTTTACAATTATCTTGCAAAGAAATTCAACAGAAATTTTGCCCGGAGTAAACGGAAAGTTTACCCGGGGTAAAAGGGGAGTTTACTCCGGGTAAAGTGGCAGTTTACTCCGGGTAAACTCCAAGTGGTGTTTTTGAGGGGTTTTTGTGGAAATTTATAGAATTTTTCGTTCTATGAAATATATTTACAAGAAGAGACGTTTCCCATAATGATTAATAGGAGAGCACCAACGACTGGCGCGGCTTCAGCTCCAAGTCGCTGCTCAGGTCGAAATAGCGGCCTGTAAGCACGTCTTTGACCCGAGTGGCGTTGCCAATCACCTCCTCATAGCGCTTCACCTGCATGGTGGCAGGCTTCGAAGTGCCGTTCAGAACGGTAAGCACGGTCTTTCCTCCATGCTGGCGGGCAATGACATAAATGCCGTTGAAGGGAATGAACTGCGTCTGACTGCCCTTGGTAATGATGGGATTGTTCTGGCGCCAATGCAGCAGACGGCTGAGCCACGCAAACATCGACTGCTCGGCATGCGAGCGCCCTTCCTTGGTAAAGGCATTCTTGCTGTCGCCCGGGAATCCGCCAGGGAAGTCCTTGCGGACGTTTCCGTCAGTCACCTCCTTGGTGCCGTTCATCAAAATCTCCGTTCCATAATAGAGCTGGGGGATGCGGCGCACGGTAAGCAACAGGGCCAAAGCCTGCTTCAGGGCAAGCGTATCGCGACCATTGCCCAGGAAGCGGTCGGTGTCGTGATTGTCGATAAAGGCCATCACGCTTGAGGGATTCGGATAGAGGTAGTCGTATACAAACGAGTTGTAAAGGCGGTTCAAGCCGTTCCACCAAGCATCAGTCTCTTCGTTCTTGGCCTGCGAGAGCTTGTCGAAGAAAGAGAAATCCATCACGGTCTTCAGGTATGAGTTATCCTCCGAAAGCTTCGAATCCTTCTGCCACGAGGCAGTATAGGCGGGCTCGGTAACCCACGTTTCGCCTACGGTATTGAAGTTGGGGTATTCCTCGTCCAGTTCCTTCATCCAACGGGCCATTCCCTTAGCATCAGCATAAGGATAGGTATCCATGCGGATGCCGTCGATGCCTACAGTTTCAATCCACCATTTGGAGTTTTGTATCAGATAGGTCATCACGTGCGGATTGCGCTGGTTCAGGTCGGGCATCGTGGGCACAAACCATCCGTCAACCGTCTCACGCAGGTCAACTTTCGAGGCATAGGGATCTTTCACGGGAGTCAGTTTGTAGCTGGTCTGCTGGAATGAGGTCCCCTCTGGATTGCTCGTTCCCTTCGACTCCTTGAGCCATTCAGGCAGATTCAGCCAATCCTTCGATGGCATGTCCAGCGTCCAAGGATGTTCAAAGCCGCTATGATTGAAAATCATGTCCATCACCACCTTCAGTCCTTTCTGATGCGCTTCGTCACAAAGACGACGGTAGTCGTCGTTGGTGCCGAAACGGGGATCAACGCGATAGTAGTTGGTGGTAGCATAGCCGTGATAGGTGCTGTAACCGTTGGCATCGTCGGGAGAGTCGTTCTCTAATACTGGTGTCAGCCAGAGAGCCGTCACTCCGAGGTCGCAGAAGTAGTCCAAGTGTTCGCGAATGCCATTAAGGTCGCCCCCATGACGCAGCGAAGGCTGGGTGCGGTCTTCCTTGTAGGGACGCATGCCCTTTACCTGCGGATTATGCCCCTTGCCTTGAGCAAAGCGGTCGGGCATCAGCATATAGAGCACATCGGCATTGGAGAAGCCCATACGCTGATCGCCGCTCATCTCGCGGGCCTTCAACTCGAAGATTTGTGGTTTGAGCTTTGAGGTTTGAGATTTAAAGTTCAAAGTCATTTTGCCTGGCTGAGCATCCTTTACATTCAGATAGACCAACAGGTAATTGGGTGAGTCAAGGCGAACCAGGCTGTCGACGATGACGCCAGGATAGTCGGTTGTCACCTCCTGGACGTCGCGGATGCCCTGTCCGTAGACCATCAACTGCAACGTAGGATTCTTCATGCCCACATACCAGTCGGTAGGCTCTATACGGTTAATTACGGTCTTGCTCTTTGCTCCCATCACATTCATATTGAGTGCCACAAGGGCAGTTAATAGTAGAAAATAGTGCTTCATATCTTAATCGTGAATTATTAATGCCGTTTGGGGGCTAACGGTTACCCGATTGCCCGAAAGGGATATTGTGGAATGTTCGTCAATCTTGCCATCTTTACAGACAACAGTATACTGACCACCGGGGATGTTAACAAGAGCCTCTGCGCGGTTGGCGTTGAGGATGACGATGATGTTGCGCCAGTCGTCGCGCCCAGCGTAATTCTTCAGACGGAAGGCCACCACGCCCTTAGGCGTATCGAGAAACTCCAGATGCTTGCGCACCAGCTGGGCATCGCCCAAGCGGAAGGCAGGATGGTGCTTTCTCAAAGCGATGAGGTCTTGGTAATACTTGAACACCTGAGGGTAGCGTTCCTTGTTGCTCCAGTCGAGCTGGTTGATGCTGTCGGGCGATTCAAAAGAGTTGTGGACACCTTTCTTCGAGCGCAGCAGCTCCTCGCCGCTGAGCATGAAAGGCACTCCCTGCGAGGTAAAGACGGCTGTCTGAGCCAACAGGTCAAGGCGGATAAGCTCGTCAGGAAGACTGGAATTTCCGGATTTTCCGGGCTTTCCAGACAATCTAGGTATACTGGCCTGCAGGCGGTCAACGAGGCACATGTCGTCATGACAACTGACATAGCTCATCATCTGAGTGGACTCTAAAGCCCAGGGAGCTTTTGAGTAGTTGACCTTCGACATATCTACCTGCGGATGACGGATGCCGCCAACGATACCGAACTTGATGCTCTCTTCGCAATCAGGGGCACCATCTAACCAGCCAGGCTTTTTGTCGTCGTCGAAAGGTCCGCGAAGAGCATCGCGAATCTCGTCGCTAAAGGCAGCAATGCCAGGCATCTGCGGGATATTGGCCTTCATGCCAAGTTGCTCGTTAGGCAATCCGCAACTGCCAGCACTCCAGCCCTCACCATAAATAAATATGGTAGGATCAATCTCATCAACGGCCTTACGAATGGCGTTCATCGTCTCTATGTCATGACAGCCCATCAGATCGAAGCGGAAACCGTCGATGTGGTATTCATTGATCCAGTACTTCACGCTCTCAATCATGAACTTCCGCATCATCGGTTGTTCGCTGGCCGTCTCATTGCCACAGCCCGAGCCATTGGAATAAGTCCCGTCGGTGTTTTTTCGATAGTAATAATCAGGATAAGTTAACTGAAAGTTGGAGTTTTCGATATTATAGGTATGGTTATAGACAACATCGAGGATGACACGGATGCCCGCCTTGTGCAGGGCTTGTACCATTTGCTTAAACTCCTTGATACGGCAAAGGGGATCAGCAGGATTAGTAGAATAGCTGCCCTCTGGCACATTATAGTTGACAGGATCGTAGCCCCAGTTATACTGCGGTTGGTCAAGACGTGTCTCGTCTACCGAGCCATAGTCGTAGGAAGGAAGGATATGGACGGCATTGACGCCCAAACCGCGCAAATGAGCTATGGCCCAAGGCTCAGTAAGGGCCAGGAACTTTCCTTTGTACTTTGACTCCTGACGGTTGACGGAGAAGTCACGATGATGCATCTCATAGACCACAAGGTCGGCAGGGTTTTTGCAGACAGGTCGCTGATCGCTTTCCCACCCTATCGGATTGGTGTCTTTCAAATCTACGACAAAGGCCTGGCGCCCGTTAGCCCCCACAGCTTTGGCAAACACGCCAGGAGTAGCGCCATGTCCTGTATCAAACGTATAAGACACACCTTTCTGGTCGCCCTTCAACGTAGCACTCCATAGACAGTTGCCCGCTTTGGTCATCTTCACCTTCTTCTTTCCCACCCTGACGTAGCATTTTGCCTGATTAGGTGCAAAAAGCCTGAACGTCGTAGTTTCTGGGGTATAGGTGACTTCCTGAAAATCAAAATCTTGCGCCTGAGCAATTGCTGTTGCACTCATCAGCAGAAGTGACATGAATAGTTTCTTCATCTAGTTCCGTGTTAATCCTTAAAATGGGTTCCTCGTATGATTACTTCGCAATAAGACTGATAGCGAAACCACCACCAGGGGCTTCCTTCAGCTTGAGGGTCTGACCAGCCTTCACTTTCTTCTTGGTAATAGTATAGGCCTGCGGATTGGTTTCGTAATGTGCATCCTTGGCATCAGCATAGATGGTGCAGTCGTACTGTCTTCCCTTGTCGAGGAAGTCGAGCTTCACAACGGCAACATGACCATTTTCGTCGCACTTACCACCAATGAACCAATTGTCGGTTCCTTTCGCCTTGCGGGCTACGGTAATGTAGTCGGCAGGCTCAGCCTCCAGATAGATACTCTCATCCCAATCGCATGCCACGTCGCGGATAAACTGGAAAGCATCGTCGAACTTCTCGTAGTGCTCGGGCAGGTCGGCAGCCATCTGTAGCGGGGAGTACATCGTCAGATAAAGAGCCAGCGAACCAGCAATGGTGATTCGGGCCCAGCTGGTATTGTCGCTCCATTCATTCAATTTCGTAACGAAGATGCCTGGCGTATAGTCCATCGGGCCGCCCTGCAAACGGGTAAACGGAAGAATGCAGGTATGGTCGGGACGTGAGCCACCGAATGCCTCGTACTCCGTACCACGGGCCGACTCGTTGCCCACAAGGTTCGGATAGGTCCGGCAGAGGCCGGTAGGACGAGTGGCCTCGTGGGCATTCACCATGATGTGATGCTTGGCTGCCTCCTTGACGACATAGAGGTAGTGGTTATTCATCGATTGTGAGTAGTGATGGTCGCCACGGGGAATGATGTCACCCACATAACCAGTTTTCACGGCATCGTAGCCATATTTGTTCATCAGGTTAAAGGCAGCCCCCATGTGACGCTCGTAGTTTTGCGTACTACTGGAGGTTTCGTGATGCATCAATAACTTCACGCCCTTCGAATGGGCATAGTCGTTAAGCATCTTGATGTCGAAATCGGGATAGGGAGTAACGAAGTCGAACACATCGCGTTTCCACATATTGGCCCAGTCTTCCCAACCTACGTTCCAGCCCTCGACAAGCACTTCGTCGAGACCGTTCTTGGCAGCAAAGTCGATGTAGCGCTTCACCTTTTCATTATTAGCAGCATGGCGACCATGAGGCTTTACCTTATTCCAATCTATCTGGTCGAGCTTTATGCTGGGAAAGTCATCGGTATAGTGCCAATTGCTCTTACCAACAATCATCTCCCACCACACACCGCAGTATTTGGTGGGGTGAATCCAACTTACATCGTCCAAGGCACAAGGCTCGTTCAGATTGAGGATAAGATTACTGGAGAGCATGTCACGGGCATCGTCAGACACCATTACCGTGCGCCAAGGAGTATTACAAGGTGTCTGCATCGCTCCTTTCAGGCCGGTAGCATCAGGGGTAAGGTGGCTGACGAAAGTGAAGGGTTGCGGCAGCGGATACTCACAGGCCGCAGGATTGGGGGTATATGCATTGCTCCCCCCACCAAGTTTGGTACTCAATGCCTTTGTCTGGGCATCTACCAATTCCAAGTGCATCGTGGCATAGTCGGCACAAGCAGCCTCGTGAATATTAATGTAAAGACCATCGTCACTCTTCATCTGGAGTGAAGTCTGCACGCCTGTTTCAGAAAAGACAGCTACAGAACTGTTACCCCAGTTGACAGCCTCCTTCATACGGCCACGGATCTCGGAGAGGCGACTCTGCTGTGTTTCCTGCTCCTGGGTGTCGTAATCACCGGGAAGCCACCATGCAACATGGTCACCTGCCATAGCGAACTCGCTATGCTCTTCTTTGATGAGGAAATAGTTCAAATCCTTCTGCTGAGGGAACTCGTAGCGGAAGCCGATACCATCATCATAAACACGGAAACGAATGATCATTTGCCGATGTTCCTTTGATTGCTGTAACACAGCAATGTACTCAACATAGTGGTTGCGGATGGTAGACGATTCCCCCCAAACGGGACTCCACGTCTCGTCAAACGTTAAAGTTTTCTCTTCTTTAATCGTAAAGTCAGCCATGAGGTCAGTCTCTTTCAGCCCTTTGGAGGCATGTTTGTCCTTTGCCAATTCAAGACCAAGGTGCGAAGGCAACACTACAGCTTTTCCCTTGTATGACATATCATACACAGGGCGCCCCTTTTCATCAAGGGAAAACCTCAAAACAATGTTGCCATTCGGCGACTTAACTTCTGCTGCTTTTGAAGGTAAAAAGGATGAAAGGCAGAAAGGCAAGACTACCCACACCCACTTTTGTACCCATTCCATTCTTTTAAGATTCATAACTGTTCCTTTTCGTTTATTTTCGTCCACTTTGTATAATTAATGTGCTGATTTCATTATTAAACTCTCCGGCTGCCAATAGCTGTTCTATGGTCAGATGCATCCGATAGCGCCAGTAATGGCGTGGATTGGCTGGTATATTGATGCGTTCAGCATTAGGATCGGGCAAGCGAAGTTTCTCGTCAATAGAGAGCCAATCCTGCAAGGATAGCAGACAGAGCATGGAAGGACTGGTAAGATGACGGCTGACAATATCCTTTGCCAACCAACCGGGCAGAGGATGAGGAGCATCACCACTACGATGGAGCGTAGAAGCCCCGTAGTAGTCCTGTGTACGTTCAGGATCCTCGTCCCACCACTGTCGAAGCGTCGGCATATCGTGAGTAGAAATGGTGCATACCGAACGATAGGGGTTATGGCTCAAACGGCCAAAACGATATTTCGAGTCTTTGGGCATAGACTGTATCTCGAGCGAAAGAATACGCAGTTCGTTCATTACCCAAGGTACACAGTCGGGCACCATTCCGAGGTCTTCAGCACATACCAGCATACGCGTGGCCTGCGTGAGACGCGGCAGCTTCTTCATCGCCTCCTGATACCAGAACTGATTATTTCGACGGTAGAAGTAGTCATTGTAAAGACGATTAAAGCTGTGTTTCTGCTCCTCGCTAAGCTGAGCATACGCTTCCTGATACTGTACGGCGATACGCGGATGCCAACGGTCTGAACGCTTATGGTCAACGAGGAACAGCCCTTCGTTAAAGAGCACACCATAACCTTCAATCTCATCACGGCTCATGCCAAGGGCAGGAGCGAACTGTCCCATTAGTCCCGACTTCTCCGGTACGGGAATCTCCCAGATACGGAAGAATCCTAATACGTGGTCAATACGATAGGCATCGAAATACTCGGCCATCTTACGGAAACGTCGTACCCACCATTGGCAGCCATCCTTGAGCATCTCGTCCCAATTATATGTGGGGAAGCCCCAGTTCTGACCATCTGCAGAGAACGGATCAGGCGGAGCACCTGCCTGGCCATTTAAGTTAAAGTACTTAGGCTCAACCCAAGCCTCTACACCATCGCGGGAGATTCCTATGGGGATGTCACCTTTTAATATTACGCGATGCGCGCGTGCATATGCATGGGCAGCACGCATCTGGAGGTCAAGGTTGTACTGAACATAGTACCAGAACTGCAGTTCCTTCTTGCCCTTGAACGTCGACTTCTGTGTTGCTGACAGCGTTGCACCTACTGGCCATTTGCCAAACTCAGCCGTGCCATAGATGTCACGATAATAGCAGAAAGCACCATAAGGCACGAGCCATTCCTTGTTCAGTTCAAAGAATTTCTTGTAACTTTCACGACGCTGCACAGCAGACCATTCCTGTGCAAAAACTATACGAAGATACTCCATCTTAGCCGTCATCATCTGCTCATAGTCAATTTGGGGCAGCGCATTCAGCTCCTGGCGTTTTGCCTCCATTTCCTGACGTTTTACCTCATCCTTAATAGAAGGCAACTGGCGCAAGTCGCAATACTGCGGATGGAGTGCATAGATACTAATGGAATTATAGGGATAAGAGTCCTGCCATGTATGGGTAATAGTAGTATCGTTAATAGGCAGCACCTGAAGTATACGCTGACAAGTTTTGTCACACCATTCAATCATCAGCTTCAGGTCGCCGAAATCACCCACGCCAAAACTACCTTCCGAACGAAGTGAGAAAACTGGTACTACCGTTCCTGCCCCTTTCCACGGATAGACAGGGAAGTTAGCCTGCGACAACTCATAAACCACCACATCGCCCTTCTTCATATCAGGCAACGAAACTGTACGGTTCATGCCATTTTCCCACAGAGGAGTGACATCAACCTCATCGTCAAGAGCAACAAACTTGAACTCAAACGTCCGAGGAAGCGAATCGGCATCTAACGAGATAACCCATTCATTGCACTCATGTTCAGCCATATTTAAGGCTCGCTTTGCTTCCCAGTTGCCTAAGGTCTCACCTCCTCCGATGATTGCCAACCGCTCATTAGCTCTTAGTTGAGGAGCACGTACTTTCAGCCGTACCGTACGCTCATAGTCCGTACTGACGCTCATCTTACGTTCGCGAGCAGCAACACATTCCGTAAAAGCAGATGAATACATATAGGAATCTTCCGGAATATCAAGCCAATGGTCATAAAACGAGTACTTAACACCCTTTGAGGCTACGAACTCTATCCGGTGCGGTTCCATCATCCATTCGCTACGGGCAACCTGCTCGCCGCGCATCACAGCATAATAATAATCTACATGGCTGCCGATACTGGCGGTCTTGGACAATTCACAATGCCAATTCTTACCATCAAGTGTGGTCATCTTATATTGTTCGGCTTCTCCATCCTCTCGAAGGATGTTTAGTACCAGCTCCTCGCCGAAGGTTGTCTGATACTCGAGGTTAAATAGTAACTTCATCTTCTTATGGGTTTTAGTTTTTGCAAAATTAAGAAAAAAAACAACCCGCTGCCATGGAACAGCGGGTTATTACGCAATATTATTGTGCAAACGTTTGCACCTCCTAGCGTCTATCTTTAATTGCAAACACACAAATAGAGCCCACCACAAGCAACACACCGGCTACAATCATCATGCTAGACTGATGACTTCCAATAAGTGAGAGAAGAAGGCCACCACAGAGGGCTGCCACAATCTGCGGAATGCAGATGGTTCCGTTAAACAATCCTAAATAGGCTCCCATGTGACCATAGCCCTGCAAGGCATTGGTGACAAAGGTGAAGGGCATAGCCAGCACAGCAGCCCAAGCACAGCCAATGAGGAGGAAAGGTACAAATTGAAGATACTGGTCGTGAATGAAAGGAATCATGAAAAAGCCAAGCCCTCCAATAACCAAGCTCACAGAGTAAGCCAGCTTGGTATTTTTGAACTGTGGGAGCAGCGCAGCCCATACCACAGAGCCTATTGCCTGCACGGCAAAAAGGATGCCAACCCAGTTGCCCGCCTCCTGAAAGCTCTCACTTGCAGGGTCAGTAGTATCCCATACGGTTTCAGCGATAGCGCCTGTAGTATAATTCCACATATAAAGGAAAGATGCCCAACAGAAAAATTGTACTAGTCCAACCTTCCAGAATGTCGAGGGGGCATTACGAAGCAGAGTTAGCCAATCAGCTTTATTCTCTTTTACGTCAGGTGCTGGGTTATACTCATTGTACTCCTCTGGTGACCACTCCTTCACCTTGCTGGTGGTATAGATGACACAGAGAATGAGAATGGCGGCACCAATATAGAACGACCAGATAACGCTATCAGGCACCACTCCTTTCTCGGCATAATTCTTCACACCTATCCATGTAAAAAAGAATGGAAACACAAAACCCACCACCGAACCTGCATTGCACAGGAACGACTGTATACTATAGGCCTTGGCCTTCTGTTTCTCGTTGACCATGTCACCAACAAGCATCTTAAACGGCTGCATTGCCATATTGATACTGGTATCAAGGAACATAAGTGCCACCAGGCCGAATATCATGGCTGCCCCTACCGCCAGTCCTAAGCTACCAGCATTAGGCAACAGACACATGACCAGAACAGCCATTGCAGCTCCTACAAACAGATATGGTATTCGACGTCCCCAACGCGTCCATGTCCGATCGCTCAGCGTTCCAACAATAGGCTGTACGAGAATACCCATCAACGGGGGCAGGATCCAAAAATAGCTTAGGTTGTGAGGGTCGGCACCAAGAGTAGCGAAAATACGCGAAATGTTAGCACTTTGTAATGCGTAGGCAATCTGTACACCGAAAAAACCGAAGCTCAAATTCCATAGCTTCCAAAAAGACAAATCAGGTTTCTGTTTCATATTATACTCTTTTTATTCATAATTCTTTACCTTGTTGTTCCACGTATGACGAGTCGAGTACGTACTACCCGTTTCTCCACCTTTTCAATAGGCGAAAGGCCTTCTACCTTGTCAATCAGTATCTCTGCAGCTTCCTCCCCCACACGTTTTCCACGCTGTTCAACGGTAGTCAGCATAGGATCACAGGCCATAGCACGCTGACCATTGGTAAAGCCACAAATGCTAATATCCTCAGGCACTCGCAGCCCCATGCGCTTAACGGTATAAAGTATACCTATGGCCGTATCATCATTAACAGCAAAGAAAGCATCAGGGTAATAGTCTCCATCAAACAAATCAGGAGTTATCATTTCCGCATCCTGGCGATTGTCGCAGATGCGTGTCAGATGCTCGTCGAACGGCAATCCTCTCTTTAATAGGGCATCTTTGTAGCCATTAAAACGATTCTTCGATATTTCCAATTGCATCGGTGCTCCAAAGAAAGCAATACGTCGGCAACCAGTCTCAATCAGATAGGTTACAGCATTATAGGCTCCCATATAGTCATCAACAACAACACGGCTGGCATTGACGCCAGTACATATCCGGTCATAGAATACCATTGGGACGCCCGAGTCAATCAATTTCTGGAAGTGTTCGTAATGCTGCGTATCTTTTGCCTGCGACACAATGACACCACACACTTTCAAACGGTGGAACATCTCGCAAATGCGGGATTCCCTCTCATACTGCTCATTGCTCAAAGCAACCATAATATAATAGCCACGAGCCATCGCCGCCTCCTCAATACCTGTCAGAACACTTGAAAAATAATAGTGCGTAAACTCCGGTACTATAACACCAATGATTTTCGTCGCAGCCTCTCGACTACGGCGAAGTGCCACGCCAATAACATTAGGATAAAAATTATGTTCGCGCGCGTATTGCTGAATCAACCTTCTACGTTCTTCACTGATACGGGGAGAATCCTTCAAAGCACGCGACACCGTAGCAACGGAAATTCCCAATTCCCGTGCAATATCCTTCATTGTCATGGAAGCATTTTCTTTCATCGGCTTTTAGTTTACAAATGCAAAGTTAGGAATTTTATGTATTCCACACTCTGTCTTTCACGTTTATTGCCTATTATCATATGTGCAAACGATTGCGCTATCATTATAACGGATTTAATCAAAAAAAAGTACATCGTAACCAAAAGAAAACTAACTTTGCAACGGAAATTACAACTAAAACTATAAAATAACTCTAAAAAAAGTAATGATGAAGCAGGTAAACATTAAAATCCCGTTTAGGATGCTCGGCCTTTTGTTAGGCCTGTTCCTATCGGTAGGCGCCTTTGCACAGATTACGGTAAAGGGCCATGTGAAAGACTCTCAGGGAGAACCTATCATCGGTGCTACTATCCGCATTGCCGGGCAGTCGACTGGCGGTACCATCTCTGATTTCGACGGCAACTTCACCCTAAAAGCCAAACAGGGTGCTACGCTGAACATCAGCTACGTTGGCTATCAAACTGCTAGCGTTGCAGCTGCCCCCAATGTAGTGGTCACCTTACAGGACGACCAGACAGTGCTCAACGATGTGGTAGTCATCGGTTATGGTGTAGCGAAGAAAAACGATTTAACTGGTTCGGTGGTCGCCATGAAACCCGATGAGAAAAATCATGGTATAGTAACCACGGCTCAGGACATGATCCAAGGTAAGATTGCAGGTGTGAATGTCAACACGACATCGGGTGAACCTGGCGGTAGTGCAGAGATACGCATCCGTGGCGGTGCTTCTTTGAACGCCTCGAACAGCCCGCTAATTGTTATCGATGGCATGCCGATGGACAACAATGCCACAAAAGGTATGAACAACCCGTTGTCGCTGGTCAACCCGAACGACATTGAGTCGTTCACTGTTTTGAAAGACGCATCCGCTACAGCCATTTACGGTAGCCGGGGCTCTAATGGTGTTATCATCATTACAACAAAGAAGGGCCGCAAGAACCAATCCCCGAAGGTGGCTTACAACGGCACTTTCTCCGTAAGCGCCCTTGCCAAGAAACTCGAAGTAATGGATGCCGATGAGTACCGTCAGTTCATCAAAGACTACTACGGAGGCGAGAATACTGATGCCTATAAGGGACTTGGTGATGCAAATACAGACTGGCAAGATGAGATATACCGCAACGGCATTAGCCACGACCACAACGTTAGCGTTACAGGCGGTATCGGCAACCAGTCATGGTCTATGCCTTACCGCATCAGTGCTGGTTATACCAATCAGCAGGGTATTTTAAAGGGTTCCGACTATAGCCGCGTCACCGCAGGTTTTACTCTAAATCCTTCACTATTGGAGGATCATTTGAATCTGAACGTTAATGGCAAGTATGCTTATTCTAAGACCAACCCTGGCGGTCAGGGGGCTATTGGCAACGCCACCCGCATGGATCCCACCCGTCCCGTTATGAGCGATGATGAGCAGTTCAAGGGATGGGGTGGTTATTGGCAGTGGACGAAGCCTACGACAGATCATGCCCCCGACTTCCCTTACGACCGAAACAGCGATGCTCCATCGAATCCCGTAGAACAGATTGAAAACTACACATTCAACAAGAGCGCTAACGTATTCCTCGGCAACTTCGAAGCCGACTATAAGATTCATGGGTTTGAGGACATTCGTCTACACATGAACCTGGCAGGTGAGTATTCCAAGGGTGGTGAGTACACCCATAATCTGCCTAACTCCACTTACGGATACATTTATGGTTGGGACGGAGAAAATACTGAGGAAAAATACAACGTCATTGCAACGGCATATGCCCAGTATTACAAGGACTTCAATAAGGATCACCACTTCGATCTGATGGGCGGTTACGAATACAGCCGTACCAAGTACTGGGGTGGCGAAACTGGAGAATCGTACTATCCCTCAAATTATATCGGCAATAATGATGACGGTACCCCCAAAGCCGGTACTCTCAATTCAAGAACAGACATCAATTGGCGCGGACAGATGATACTCGTCAGCTGGTACGGGCGTGCCAACTACACACTGATGGATCGTTATCTCCTCACCTTCACCGCCCGTTACGACGGTTCAAGCCGCTTTGCTGACGGTCATCGTTGGGGTTTCTTCCCCTCTGCCGCTGCCGCTTGGCGTATCAAGGACGAAGCTTTCATGAAGGACGTTGAAGCCGTCAGTGACTTGAAACTACGTCTCGGCTGGGGTAAAACTGGTCAGCAGGATACTGGCAAGGAGTACTACACGCCCGTATATAAGATGACTACCGGTACTGACCGCCTATATCCTATCGGCGAAGGCAATTCGGGCCGTCTGTTCCAGCCACTGGTCTACAACAATGAACTTACTTGGGAAACCACCACTACTTGGAACATCGGTTTGGACTTTGGTATGTACGACCAGCGTCTGACACTGAATGTCGATGCCTACAAGCGTAACACCACCGACCTGCTCTGCACACCGACCATTGCTGCCGGTCAGAACTACGATAACGCCATGCTGCTAAACGCCGGGGAACTGCAGAACTACGGTATTGAGATTGCCCTCTCGGGAAAACCCATTGTTACCAAGGACTGGTTCGTTGAGCTGGGTGCTAACGTCGCCTATAATAAAAACGAAGTAAAGGAGCTTTATGGTGGACGCGACATGATTGAGGCTGGTTTGACTGTCGGTATGCAAAAGAACCTAACCTATCACAAGGTAGGCCAACCTGCCAACTCTTTCTGGGTATATCAACAAGTCTATGATGAGGCAGGACGTCCTATTCAGGGAATCTATGTCGACCGCAATGGTGATGGAAACATCGACGATAACGACCGTTACTTCTATAAGAATATACGTGCACCATGGACGGGAGGCTTCTATCTGAAGGCTGCTTACAAGAACTGGGATCTCGGTACAAACTTCCGTGTTAGTCTCGGTAACTACGTATACAACGACCTCATCGAGAGCCGCATGAACACAGATGTACGCTATAATGCTTCCAAGAACTTCTATGAGAACACCACACCCGAGGTGGCTGCCCTGAGATGGAAGTCGTACGAATACCCCTTGAGCGACTACTTCGTACAGAATGCCTCGTTCCTGAAGTGCGATAATATTACGTTGGGCTACAACTTCGAGGATTTCTTGAAGTGCGACAGTTATCACGGTCTTAGCGGACGTATATACGCTTCATGCACAAATGTATTTACAGTTACCAAATACTCTGGACTTGACCCTGAGCAGACCTCTGGCTTTGAAGGAAGTGTATATCCACGTAGCCGCACATTCCTCTTGGGACTTAACCTGAACTTCTAATCATACAATCAAAAAAAGAACGCAATATGAAACTCAATAAAATCAAAGCAATGGTTCCTGCAGCCTTACTTTTGGCTGGTAGCGTTACCTCCTGCATGGACGACCTGGACAAGGGGAACATTGACCCTACCGTACAGGCTGAACCCGATGTCACCGCGCTCTATAGCAAGTGTTATGCCTGTCTCATTCTTGAAGGCATGGATGGCACAGCGGACTTCAAGTCCGATGATAACGGTAAGACTACATTTATACGTAATGTATTCAATGCCAATGTACTGTCTACAGACGAAGGTATCTGCTGGTGGACTGACGGCGGATTGGAAGACTACGGAAAGAACACCCCGAAGCCCAACAGCGACGCCATCCGCTTCCTGTACTACCGTCTAATTATGGACATCAGTTACTGTAACCATTACCTAGAACTCGATGCCGCACAAGCAGATCAAGCCAAGTTGGCTGAAGTGCGTTTCATACGCGCATACCTATATTATCAAATGCTCGATCTTTTTGGCGACCCTGCTTTCATCCCCGCAGTATCGTCAGAGATGCCTAAACAGGCTCACGCTTACAACAGCAATTTCGATGCTTCGAAGACATATACCCGTGCTGAATTACTGGCACTTGGCCGCCAATTCCTCTTTGGCTGGGTAAAGAATGAATTGGAAGAAGCTGAGAAGAATCTGATGGAGCCTCAGCCGAAGACCGACAGCGACCCGAACTACGGACGTGTTGACAAAGCTGCCGCTTGGCTCATGCTGAGCCGCCTGTACCTGAACGCTGGCACTTACCTAAACAATGACGGACAAAACAATCCTTATTGGGAACAAGCGCTGCAGAATGCCGAGAAGGTCATTACCTCTCCTTACAAACTATTTGACGACAGCAAGATGGATGCAAAAGCAAAAGCTAACGGCTATAAGGCCTACGACCTGCTTTTCATGGGCGACAACGGTTCCAACGGTTCTTCGTGCGAAGCCATTTTCCCCTTGCTGCAGGATGGTAAGAAGACCAAGGCCTGGGGCGGAACGATGTTCTTCGTAGCTGCTATGTGGAATCCCGACATGGCTACTGTCACTGGTATGGACGCTGGTACCACTAACAACACATGGGCAGGTATGCGCTGCCGTCCACAGCTGTTGGAGAAATTTACTAGCAATCCTACCTCCTATGTAGGCAAGACCGCTGCAGAGATTCGCGCTATAACTCCTGACGACCGTGCAATCTTCTGGGGTAAAGACCATACTCTTTCGGTATTCCCCAACAGCGAATTCTCGCATGGCCTTACCACACCGAAGTGGCACAACAACTACTCCAACGGTGGTACACCGCATGATGCTGGCGACGTTGACATCGACTTTTTCCTGCTACGCGCTGCTGAGGCTTACCTGAATGCAGCCGAGGCTGCCCTACACCAAGGTGACGCAGGCAAAGCCAAGCAGTATCTGGATGCCATTCGCAACCGTGCACATGCAGCTCCCCGCGGCAGTTACACACTGGACGATGTACTTGACGAGCGTGCCCGTGAGTTCTACTTTGAAGGCATCCGTCGTCCAGACCTTATTCGCTATAACCGTTTTGGCGGTATCGATGTCACCTACGGCTGGGAAGGCAAGGGTGGCAATGAGACCTACACAGGTGCTGCTTTTGAAAAGTATCTCAACGTCTATCCTATCCCCTCAACAGAAGTCATGGCAAACACTAACCTGACCCAGATTGACGGCTATACAGAAATAGAACAATAATAACCCGAAAATAAGAAACGCAATATGAAGAATAAACTATTGCTTGGCGCACTGCTAATAAGCACCACCAACTTATTCACAGCCTGCTCGGACGACAATGACTCGAACCCCTCGCTGATTCAGCCTACCGGGTTCACGCTGAACACGCCCACATACATCAACGAGACTGTAGACCTGCAGGCAACCAATGAACTGCAGCTGTCTTGGAGCCAGCCGCAATACACGGCCGACAACGCACCACTGCAAGTAACCTACGAGATACAAGTATCTCCTACAAACCAGTTCACAGTGTCAACTGACCAAGCCGCTGCCGATGAAAGTGGTGCCACCGTGGCCGACTATGCCGCGTTAACCCGTACCACGACAAAGTGCACCTACACTTTGTTGTCAGCTGACCTCGACAAGGCGTTGGTACAGATCAAGAAGTGGGGAGCATCGGAAGTTCCCGCCGTTCAGAATGCTTTCCTGCGCATCAACGCCTTCATCAACGAGAATGGTACACGACTGAATAGTGTTGTATCGAATGCTATTGAACTGAGTTTTAATCCCTACTATATCGAGTTGAAGGACGCTGCGCCCATCATGTGGTACCTCGTAGGTGACAACATTCTAGACGGAGCTTGGAGCAACAATCCCGGCGCCAGTAGTCTACCCATGTTCATACAGAGCGACTACGCCTACGACAAAGCTACGGGTACAGGTGAAATCACTTATCTAAACTACTTTGACGAACAAGGATGGAAGATTCAACCACAGGATTTCAACTGGGATCTTGGTTTCATGAATGGAGGTTCAGATAATACCGCAGTATACCGTGACGGTGCCAGCGATGCAGGCAACATCAAGTGTAATCCTGCCGGTTACTACCTTGTTACCGTTAATACTGCTAGCAACACCTGTACGATTACCCCTCAGGACATCACGCCAAAGGTATACGAACAGATAAGCATAGCCGGTTCATTTAACGAATGGGGAGATGCCAACATGACACCAGCCAACAAGAGCGGTAAGAACCACGTCTGGACTTACATCATGACAGTAGCTGCTGGCGAAACCGTGCAAATGAAATTCAAGACTGCTGGCAGCTGGGACACCAACTGGGGCTACGGTTCCGAGGATGGCGAGGTGAACACCTGCGGCAAGGGTACTGGCGGAGGCAAGAACATCGGTGTAGCTGAAGGCACGTGGGTAATTGTATTCAACGACATAACCGGCGAGTTCAGCATCATCCCGAAGGGATAAGTGCAACGCTAAAGAATAGTGAAAAGTGAATAGTGAAAACTTTAAATACTGAAAGATTATGAAGAAAAGCATATTTTGTGGTATTGCCTTGGTAGCAGGACTTTGGTCCTGCACCGAGGACTACACAGACTGGGCCAGCCCACAGCAGAATGCAGCCAACGAAGCAGCTCAGAAACTGGAGATGATGATGCAACCCACCCTCAGCAGCATCGACTTCGCCACCTACACCGCTGAAACAGTGCAGCTGTTTACTACCAACCTCACGGAGCAGCAAGCGAATGAATACGACGTGGTATTCATGGGCGATGACGCTACAAAAGGCGTTGTCCTCAAGGCTAATGCTACCGGCAACGTACAGACGGAGGAATTGAAGGATGCTGTGATAACCCTCTTTGGACAGGCACCTACAGAGCGTACACTCAATGTTACAGTCTCTACCATTGCCACTAACGCCACTGCCGATGGTCCTGTCAAGGTACAGCGCGAGGCCAGTCCCTTCATTCTGAAAGCAAAGCTCGATGCTCCGTTCATTGATCCAGACGGTTACTATTACGTAGGAGCAATTGGAACCAACAAGACATACAAACTGAGCAACGGCGGCGGTAACGTATATGATGATCCTGTCTTTACGGGCACCATTCCTGCCTATGAGGGAGACTGGCACTGGTTTAAGATTGCGCCTTCCTGCGCCTTTAACGAAGACGGTACCTTCAACTGGGACAATGAAGAGAAATACTGTATTGGTCCCACAGTAAAGGATGATGAAGGCGTTAGCGGTCAGTGTGCTACAGGCAAGTTGTCATGGCATCTGATTCAAAGCGAAGAATACGTGGCATACCAGGTTACCATTAATGCGCTAGAGATGACCTACAGTATCAAGGGTATCAAAGCCATACCGGAATACTACGGTGTAGGTACTATGACCAACTGGAATGCCAACACGAAGTGCGCAGCTATGTTCCCGACTTCTAACAAGACCATCACACTGACTACCTATTTCACTGGTGCATGGGATATGCGCATGTGGCCAGCTGAGAACTTCGGAGATTGGAACAATGGTAAAGCCATTGGTACTGCCGTCAATGGCGACAATGCTGCTTCAGGCGCCCTCTGCTGGAACAACGACAACGATGGAAACCTTGCATCACCGGAAGCTGGCTACTACACGTTAGACTGCGACCTCGGTACGATGACCTATAAGTGGACAAAGTGTGATGACCAACGTCCCGACACTTACGAGAAAATTGGCCTCGTGGGCGGTAACGACGACTGGGACAACGACGTATTCCTCACCCAGGTAGAGAATAACAGCGAAGGCAAGCTAACGCACTTGTGGTACGCACTGAACGTGAAGATTGACAATTGCACGTGGGGTGTACAGTTCCGAGCCAACGGCACATGGGACAAGCAGTGGGGTAAAGGCGAGCTGGACTTCCCCTTCGCTACGTCTAATAGCAAGGACAACATTTCCCTTGTTCCTGGCACGTACAATGTTTACTTCAACGACATTACTGGCAACTATTTCTTCGTAGCCCAGTAATCAGTATCTGTATACAACAAGCAGGAGCGCCCGTACGCTACGGACGCTCCTGTTTTGAAACCAAATAATATCAGACGACTTATGAAAAAGATAAGCACTACCCTACTTTCGATCATTGCTGTCACCCTGCTGTCAGTTCCCACTTTGACATCATGTGGAGACGATGATCCGACTCCTAATCCACCGACCCCGACTCCTACTCCGACGCCTGATCCGGAACCTGAACCCACGCCAGTTGTGGAAGCTTGCCAAGGATGGCCTGCAGCCTATGGCGGCGTTATGCTACAGGCATTCTACTGGGATTCATTCGACGACTCACAGTGGACAGCGCTTGAAGCACAAGCCGAAAATCTTAAAGGGACATTCGATCTGGTATGGCTACCCCAAAGCGGATACTGCGGAGGAAAGTCCATGGGCTACGACGACCTATGGTGGTTCAACAACTACAACAGTTCGTTCGGCAACGAGCAGCAGCTGCGCTCATTAATAGCGACACTGAGGCAGAATGATATCAAGACCATTGCCGACGTGGTCATCAATCACCGGCGGAACGTATCTAACTGGGTAGACTTTCCTAGTGAGACTTATAAGGGAGTGACCTATGAGATGAAGTCGACAGACATCGTTGCCAACGACGATGGTGGAGCCACCAAAAATTGGGCTACGCAGAACGGCTACCAACTGTCGGCAAACATGGACTCTGGAGAAGGATGGGACGGTATGCGCGACCTTGACCATAAGAGCGAGAACGTGCAAAACATTGTCAAAGCCTACCTCGATTTTCTGAAGAACGACTTGGGGTACGCAGGATTCCGATACGACATGGTAAAAGGATACTCTGCATCGTATACTGGTATCTACAATTCCTCTGCATTACCTGAGTTCAGCGTAGGCGAATGCTGGGATGGCACCGCCACCATCAAAAACTGGATGGAGGGCACTAAACTAAACGACCAGATACAGAGCGCAGCCTTCGACTTCCAATTCCGCTATACTGTGCGCAACGCCATGAACAACGCCAACTACAGCCGACTGGGTCAGCAGAACGACGGCAGCTGGCCGTTGGTCAGCAGCTATCAGGACGGAGGGAAATACCGCCGCTATGCAGTAACCTTTGTTGAGAACCACGATACAGAGAAGCGTTCCAATGCCGCCCAAGACCCGCTGAAGAAGGATACACTGGCTGCCAATGCCTATATGCTGGCCATGCCTGGCACCCCCTGCGTGTTCCTCAAGCATTGGCTGGCTTACCCCAGCCAGATAAAGGCTATGGTGGCAGCACGTAAGGCTGCAGGCATAAACAACGAGAGCAGCTATCAGAACCTGCGCTCAGTAGCTAATTGCTACATCAACACCATATCTACTGGCAACGTAGACCGTCTATTGGTGGTTATAGGCAACACCTCTGGTAATGAGGCATTCATCGATGCCAAGAAGTGGGTGAGCGTGCTGTCAGGATACCACTACGCATACTACCTGCCACGTTCCATGAACATTGCCTATGCTGACCTGCCTTCAGGCACATATGAGGGTACACAGACAGTAACTCTTAGCGCCGTAACAACCGATGAGGACGCGAAAATCGTCTATACAACCGACGGTTCTAATCCTACGGCAAGCAGCCAAAGTGCGGAATCTGGTTTTGCTGTCACCATTCCCGTAGGCACTACCACCCTTAAGATAGGACTACTTAAGGGAGGAAGCGTCAGCGGTATCATCACCCGCACCTTCACAGTAAAGGAGAAAGAGAGCGAAAAGCCCATAGACGTACCTGCCTTCTGCACCGTTGCCGATGGCGAGACCTGCGCTTTCTTCGAAGCACCTGCTTCTTGGGGCAATATCAAGTGCTGGGCTTGGGATGACAGCAACAACAACTACACAGGCGGCTCATGGCCAGGAGTCGACTGCAGCATGATAGGCACTACTGCCAAAGGCCAAAAGGTTTGGAAGTGGACTTACAGCGGAGCATTGACTACACGTCCCACGTTCATCATCTTCAACGAAGGACAGGACAAGAGCCAAACTGCCGACCTTCCCTTCACTAATGGAGGCTACTACACCAAGGACGGTATGAAAGCCGTTGTGGCCAGTAAATAGCAAGCCAATAGTTTACTCCGGGTAAACTCCCGGTTTAGTCGGAGTAAACTTGGAGTTTACCCGGAGTAAACTTTTTGATTGCTGCACGCACCACAAACCAGCAATGCAGCAGGAAGGTCTGAACCTTGCCGTAATGACGCTGCATCACAAGGTATCGTTCGCGTAACGATGCCTTGTGATTTTTAGTAGTGGCACCCTCCTCCATATAGTTGGCCACCACCATACCTATATTATAAAGGGGCAAGCCAAGTCGTTCAGATTCACGCATCACACGGATACACCAGTCAACATCAGCCGAGAATCGGTAGCGAGTGTCATATTGCAGGTTCTTGGCTATATCCGTTCGGGCATAGAAGGCCTGATGGCAGACAAGCATCCCCTGACGAAAGGAGCGCCAGGTCAACTTAGCAGGCGGCTGCAGTCGACGGGGATGAAGGTAGCGACCCTCACCGTCAACGATATCCGTATTGCCGTAGAGCACGCCAGGCCATTCGTCTGTAGGCAACTCGGCCAACCGGCATCGATGCACCACCTGCTCCAATGTATCTGCCTGTGGAAAGGTGTCGCCAGCATTCATGAATACGATATAGTCGCCCGAAGCCTGCGTCAGTCCTTTGTTCATAGCGTCATAAATACCGCGATCGGGCTCTGACTGCAGGATGACCTGATGCCCGTTGTCCGATTCGTCGCTACGCTGCTTATAGGCTTCCGAGAGCGCCAGCGTCCCATCGGTAGAGGCACCATCGATAATCAGGTGCTCCACTTCCTCATAAGTCTGGCAGAGCACGCTGTCGAGCGTCCGCTGCAACACGGTCTCTGCATTAAAGGTAATGGTGACAACTGAAAACTTTATCATAGCTTGTAATCTTTCTGTGCAATGGCCTCGTTATATACTTCCGTATATTTCAAGGCGACACTCTGCAAGGAATAGTTACGACACACCTTCGATACGGCAGCATGGCTCAGGGCATCGTAGTCGGCCTTGCAGAGGATCCAATGAATGCCTCGTGCCAAATCCTGTGCGTCACGGTAGGCTGCCACATAGCCATTCTTCTGGTGGTCAATCTCTTCTGGGATACCACCCACCTTGAAACCTATACAAGGCACCCCACAGGCCATCGCTTCCATAATGGTGTTGGGAAGGTTCTCTGACAATGAGGGCAGCACAAACACGTCAGCAGCACTATATACATCAACGATGCGTCTCTCGTCGCTGACATAGCCCAAAGGGAAGGCGGCAAAGGGCAGTTCGCCAACTACCTCCTCCGCATGGCCGCCAAGGATGGCAACGCCTGTGTGCTCTATCATATCCGGATACTGGCTGGCAAGAATATTGCAAGCCTCAACTAAATAGTCCATTCCCTTATTGCGGTTAGTAGCACGCTGGGAAACAAACAATATCAGCCGCTTGTCTGTCGGAAGCTGCAGCCGCTGACGGGCTGTTGCCTTGTCTATGGAGTGAAACTGGTGGGTATCAATGGGATTCGGTATGCTGACCACCTTTTGCCCACTAAGCAAGCCACTTTGGCGCGCCTCCGACTCCAGCCAACGGCTACAGGCCACGAAAGAGACGCTTTGCCCGTTCAGCAGGTTCTGTTTCCTACGCCATATACGAGCTGCCAAGTCGTTGACCGAGGAACCCTCCGGAAGATACTTACAATGGTGGCAACATGTCTTGAAAAGGTCGCACCCTAACGTCAAATGACAGATAGCCGTTGCTGGCCATATATCGTGCATAGTCCACACCACCGGTTTCCCCGAGCGCAGTATCTTACGGATGCCGCCCAACGACAGCATGCCCTGATTAATCCAATGCAAATGTATCACGTCGGCCTCTTGAAACTCCGGCAGACGGGTAATATCAGTACCTGTATTGGCAATGTCAATCTCGAACAAGTGTTTCTTGCTGAACCTCAAATGACAGAAAATGACGAGCCGTTCCCACAGGAAACACCATTGCTGGCGCCATTTGCCCTGCAAGCCAACCACAGTAAGACTGTCTGTCTGCTTGTCGCGCACCAGCATCTTGGTCTTCACACCATGATTGTTAAGTGCCTCCATCAACCGTCGGGCAGCAACTGCTGCTCCACCCGTCTTCTCGCTCGTATTGACTATCAGGACCCTCATGCTTCCTTTGCCTTTCTACGAGCCTCACGCTCCCTGTCCTTCTGGGCTTTACGAGCTTCCTTCTCTTTGCGCTTGGCTTCCTTGCGCGCTTCTTTCTCTTTACGTTTCTGTTCCTTGGCCAGTTCCTTTTCACGCTTGCGCTGCTCTTTCTGAAGTTTCTTCAACTCCCGCGCGCTCGCCTTGGCAGCCTCCTTTTCGTTGGCAGCCTCCTCTTTAGCCTCGAGCGACTCTTTAAGCTTCTCCTCCAGCATTTCCTTGTCGAAGGTGAACACATGACCAAACATTCCAAGGGACAACATCTTATCTTCACCATCCAAGCGCACATAGGTAGTATTCCACAACAAATAGTCGTGCATCTTCAGTTTCGAGTTCAGCGCTACCTCGATGGTCTTTACCACAACATTCTTGCCCAAGTTAGTCAACATATTGTCTCCAAACTTGCCAATGGTTTTTTCTTCTACATACTCGTTTATGGCCTCCATCATGGCCTCCTTATGGGCCTGCTTGTCGGGAACGGTCATTTTCATCAGTACTGCCACCAGCAGAACGATGAGGACAATCAACAACTTTTTCATTTGCTACCTATTATAAATATGTGGCGGCAAAGGTACAAAGAATAAATGAGAAAAGATAAAAGAAAGGCATGATTTTCGCTGTTTGCGTACACAATGCGTTGATTTACGTCAAGAACAACCCAATATTTCACACTTTTCATGCAAAAATTATTGCGGGATTCAAAAAATCGCCGTACCTTTGCATCGTCAAAAGACAAAAGGTTAATAGATTGTTTTAGGTTAGTAGTAATATTTATAGTTTTAGGTTTTTAGTTATTGGTAAAAGAAAGTTTTCAACTGTAGGATAACAGGTGGCCGTCGTGAGACTTCCATTTAAACTTTCAAATTTTTAGCCCTTGTGGGCTGAAAATTTCTTTTAGAGAAAAGGATTTTTAGTTAAACATAGGCTTGTTCCGCTGCAGTTCGTGAGAATTGTAGCGGACTTTTTTCACGGCTTTTTGACACACGGCAAAAAAGAAACCGAATTGCTTGCAGATATGGGAAAAAAACACTACCTTTGCAGAAAAGTATTAGTATCAACAAAAATCTAAGTCTATGACAGCCCTAATTTCCGTTATCCCCATCCTACTGCTTATCATTCTAATGATGGGATTCAAAATGTCCGGCTACAAGAGTGCCATAGTTACCCTTGCCGTAACGATCTTACTGGCCTTGTTTGCCATTCCTTCGATGGGCATCATGCCTGAGAAATATGCCGGAGTATCCATCTACAGCATCACACTGTGGTCGGTGGCGGAGGGATTGCTCAAGGCGTGTTTCCCAATTATTATCATCATCATCTGTGCCATATTCAGCTACAACATTCTGTGTGAGACGAAGGAGATAGAGACCATCAAGGGACAGTTCATTCAGATGACTGCCGACAAGGGGCTGTTGGTGCTGTTACTGACATGGGGGCTTGGCGGTGTGCTCGAGGGTATGGCTGGCTTCGGAACGGCTGTAGCCATTCCCGCAGCCATTCTCATCAGTCTGGGTTTCAAGCCTATGTTCTCAGCCGTTATCTGTTTGGTGGCCAATACGGTGGCCGTAGGCTTCGGAGCCGTAGGCTTACCTGCCACAACGCTTGCCAACCAGGTGGCAGTTAGCGGGACTGCTACCCCAGAGGAACTCTGCGAGGTGGCAACGTTTATTATCCTGCAGCTATCGCTCATGTTCTTCATAACGCCGTTCCTCATTCTAATGATAACCGACCCCAAGAAGATACTGAAGAATCTAAGCATTGCCTTATTCGTGGGCTCATTCTCCATCATAGTACAATTCTGCTGCGCCCACTGGATTGGTCCTGAAACGCCTGCCATTCTCGGTTCTGTGGCAGCCATCTGCGCTATGCTGATTTATGACAAGCTCTTTATCCGCAAGGAGAACGCCAGCGATATTGTTCAAGTAGAAAAGAAGTCGTGGGGCCTGGCAAAAACATTAAAGGCGTGGAGCGTCTATGGCCTCATCATCTTCTTCATTCTGATATCGAGTAAGATTGTTCCACCTGTGAACGAGCTGCTGAATACCACGCTGGTCACCAAATTTGATTTGCCCGTCATAGGCAATACTTTCAAGTTTGGTTGGCTTTCGAATGCTGGACTCATGATTTTCCTCGGTGCTGTCATTGGTGGTATGATTCAGGGACTGAGTTTCGGCAAACTGATGAAGATGCTGGCCAAGACTACACTCAACCTACAGAAGACGGCCATCACCATCTGCTGTCTTGTGGCGATGGCCATGCTGATGAATAATACGGGCATGACTAACGACATTGCCAAGGGACTGGTGCTGCTGACGGGAACAGCCTTTCCATTCTTTGCTCCACTCATTGGAAGCATTGGCACTTTCGTTACAGGCAGTGCCACCAATGCCAACATTCTCTTTGGTAAGCTGCAAGCTACGGCAGCCAGCGACCTCGGCCTGGTAAATCAGGGCACGTTCTTCGGTGTTACGGGTAATGAAACCAATTGGCTGGCAGCTGCCAACTGCGCTGGCTCGGAAGGTGGCAAGCTGCTCTCCCCCCAGAGCATCGCCATTGCTACCGCTGCCTGCGATATGGAAGGTCAGGACGGTGACATCATGCGCCGGACCATGCCGTTTGCTATTTTCTGGATACTGATGAACGGGCTCATGGTCTTCCTTGGCCTGCATGTGATATAGCGGAGCTAAGGGAGTTAAAGAAGTAAAGGGACTTAAAGAAGTTAAAGAAGTAAAGGAGTATGATTGAACCATTTCTTGCAGAACTCAGACAATTTATACCGTCGGAGCGTATTTATACAGACGAATTGCGCACCCTTGGATGGGGAACAGATGCCAGTTTCTATCGTCAAATTCCAAAAGTAGTCATCCGCAGCGACGGTGAAGAGGAAATCTCACGCATCGTCAGTCTCTGCCGTCAGTACAAACTGCCATTTACCTTCCGAGCTGCTGGCACTTCGCTGAGCGGACAGAGTTGTACGGACTCTGTGCTCATCGTGGCGGGCAAGCATTGGGAGCAATACCATCTGGCTGACGACCATAATACCATTACCCTACAGCCAGGAATCGTGGGTGCCAGGGTAAACCAAATTCTGAAGCCTTTTGGTCGTGTTTTCCCGCCCGACCCTGCATCGATAGGCTCGGCCATGGTGGGGGGCATCGTTACAAACAACGCCTCAGGAATGAACTGTGGCGTACATGCCAATAGCGATCGCATGCTCATATCCGCCCGTATCATCTTAACAGACGGAACCGTACTCGATACAGGTTCTGAAGAGAGCCGTGAAGCCTTCCGCAAGAGTCATCCCGAGTTCTTGACCAAGATTGAGGCACTCCGCGATAAAGTACGGGCCGACAAGGAACTGGCAGAACGCATCAGCAGGAAATACTCCATCAAGAATGTAACGGGTCTCAATCTGCGTCCGCTGGTAGCCTATGACGACGTCTTCGACATCATAGCCCATTCCATTGTTGGTTCAGAAGGCACACTTGCCTTCCTCTCAGAGGTGACGATGAAAACGCTGAAAGACTATCCCTTCAAGGCTTCGGCAATGGTATATTTCATGACGATGAAGGAGAGCTGCGAGGCTGTGGTAGCTATGAAAAAGCTGAAGGCTGGAGACGAAGACCAGGCAATGAGTGCCGAGCAATTGATGGTGAAGAGTGCAGAAATGCTCGACTACAAGTCGCTCAGCAGCGTCGATGATCCAGTCTTCCTACAATACAAAAAAGACGTGGACGCAGGCAAGATACAAGGAATAAAGCCTGGCGATTACCACAATCTGACAGCTATTCTCACGGAAACTAAAAGCATCACCCACGAGCAGCTGCTCGAAAAGATTGCATGCATCAAAGATTGCCTTGGGCAGTTCCAACTATATATCCCTGCAGAGTTTACGGAGGATCCTGCAATCTATGGTCAATACTGGGCCATCCGCAGTGGTATATTCCCCAGCGTTGGCGGAACCCGCCCCGTAGGCACCTCGTGCCTCATCGAGGATGTTGCCTTCCCTATCGAGTCGTTACCAGACGCTACGGTAAAGCTTCAGAAGCTTATTGCCGACCACGGCTATGACGATGCCTGCATCTACGGCCACGCCTTCGAGGGTAACTACCACTTCATCCTGAACCAGAGCTTTGCAGATGAACACGAAGTAGCCCGCTATGCTGAGATGATGCGCGACGTGGCCAAGTTGGTGGTCGAGGACTACGACGGTTCGCTAAAAGCTGAGCATGGCACAGGTCGCAATATGGCTCCGTTCGTGAAGTACGAATGGGGAGAAAAGGCTTATGAGGTCATGAAGGAACTGAAACAGATATTCGACCCCGATGGTCTGCTGAATCAGGGCGTTATCTTCAACGATGACCCCGACTGCTTTATCAAGTGTCTCAAGCCGCTTCCTATTCTCGACTACGACTACAGCAAGGTACCTGATGGCGGACGTTATCTCATGGATCCTGCACTTTCCACCGCCAAAGAAACCATCGAGCAGGTAAAGCGTGCAAACAAGTGTATCGAATGTGGGTTCTGCGAGGTAAACTGCATGTCGTGCGGCCTCACATTATCGAGCCGTATGCGCATAGCCGTACAGCGCGAGATACGCTATCTTGCGAAAACAGGCGAAAACCCCGAGCGGCTGGCAACGCTGAAGAAACAATACAAATACTACGGTGACCAAACCTGTGCAACCGACGGGCTCTGCTCCACATCATGCCCCATGAAGATTAATACGGGCGAGCTGACTCACCTCATTCGTCAAATGGACATGAACGATAATCCCACGGGCTATAAAGTGGGAGAGTTTGCAGCCAACCACATGGCTAGCATCAAGAGCAGCCTGCGAGTGGTGCTGGATGTGGCTCATGCCGCACATATCACCCTAGGGCCCACGCTGATGACGAGCATCTGTCGTGGTATGAACAAGATGGGTATGCCGCTATGGACCACCGCCATGCCAAAGAAGCATCGCCAACCCAAGAAGAGCGACCTGACGCAGTTTATCATCGAGAAGTCGATTCCACATAAGGAGGAGTCGCATTCAGAATTAAAGGTGGTTTATTTCCCCAGCTGTATCAACCAGACTATGGGACAATCCAAGCATGGCGGCAAGAAGCACGACCTTGTCGACGAAGTCATCCAACTCATGACAAAGGCTGGCTACGAGGTGATATTCCCAGAAGGAATGGAACGAATGTGCTGCGGCCAGATATGGGAGTCAAAGGGGATGCTCGACATTGCTGACCGCAAGAGTGCAGAACTGGAAGCCGCATTGTGGAAAGCCTCAGAAGAGGGCAAGTATCCCGTACTCTGCGCACAGAGTCCCTGTCTTCATCGCATGAAAAAGGTTATGCACAAGATGAATCTCTACGAGCCTGCCGAGTTCATTATGAAGTATCTGGTGCCACGACTCGATTTCCATCCTATCGATCGCCATATCGCCCTGCACCTCACATGTTCTACCCGTCAGATGGGTGTGGATAAGGATATGATAGAGTTGGCTAAGCTCTGCTCTAAGAATGTGTTCCTGCCAGAAGGAGTGGGCTGCTGCGGCTTCGCGGGGGACCGCGGGTTTACCTTCCCCGAGTTGAACCGCTACGGACTGCGCAAACTGCGTCCACAGATTGAGGCCAACCACATTGAGGTAGGTTACTCTAATAGCCGTACCTGCGAAATTGGTCTAGAGACGAATACGGGCATACCTTATATGAGCATTGTCTATCTCGTCAACGAGTGTACAACAGCAAAACAGCAATAACATTATACAAACGAATATGAAAAGATTATTGACAATGGCCTGCTTGGCCATCATCGCATTGACATCCAATGCACAAGAAAAAACAGCCAAATGGTACGACAACTTCAAGTTTAGTGGATACGGGATGCTGCAGTATCAGGCACAAGACAAGGAGGATGCCGAGACCAATAGTTTCAATCTGCGTCTGGCACGTTTCATCCTCGATGGCAAAATCGGCGACTTCGACTGGCGTGCCCAGATTCAGGGAACCAACGTCAAGGGACCTGGCGAACCTACCGTACAGTTGGTTGACCTCTATGCTGAATGGCGTAAATACCCAGAGTTCAAGATCCGCGTAGGACAGTTCAAGCGCGCCTTCACTTATGAGAACCCCACCCACCCCATTACGCAAGGTTGGTATGCCTATGCCGATGTTATCAACAAACTCTCCGGATTTGGCGACCGCACAGGTGAGAAGTCTTCTGGAGGACGTGATATTGGTTTGCAATTCCAAGGTGACCTTTTCCCCAACAGCAACGGTCGCCGCTTGTTCCACTATCAGGTAGGTGTCTACAACGGTGAAGGTATCAATGCCAAGGATGCCGACAACCGCAAGGACTTCATCGGCGGTGCGTGGGTAATGCCTATTGCAGGCTTGCGTATCGGCGCCTTTGGATGGACTGGTTCACGTGCTGGCATTGGCGAGAAAAACCGCTATGCTCTCTCTGCCGAGTACGACAAGAACGAATATACCTTCCGTGCTGAGTATCTCCACAGTCAAGGTATGGGTGCTGATGCCAGGCTGGGCGACAAGGCCGATGGTTGGTATGCATTCGGCATCGTGCCCGTCATCAAAAGTAAGCTACACGCCAAGGCCCGCTACCAGACCTATCGTCAGGACAACAGATGGAACGGACATGTAGATGAGAGTGGAGCATTTGTAGGGGGATCCAAAACTATGTATGAGGTAGGTTTTAACTATTTCTTCACCAAGAACCTGCAATTAAACTTTGAGTATGCCCGCGTCAACGACCGTTCCATCGCCAATCCTGACAAGCACAACTACAACTTTGTTGACGCACAACTTGACTTCCGTTTTTAAGAACTATCTGTTCCTCTCAAAATGAAAAAAACATATTTTCAACTGTTGTTCTTGATTGTGCCGCTGTTTTGCTGGGCACAAGCTTCGTCGCATGGTTCTGCAAAGAACCACAACTTGGACGTAGCCAAGAATCTGGATATCTTTAACCAAATATACAAGAATCTGGATCTATTCTATGTCGACACACTCAACCCCAATGAGGTAATCGGCACAGGAATTAAGGCTATGTTGCGCTCGTTGGATCCTTATACGGAGTACTACCCTGAAAGCGAGACGAAGAACCTGAAGATGATGCTTACTGGCAAATATGCAGGCATAGGAGCGCTGATACGCTACCACCAGAAGCTGAAGCGCGTTGTCATAGACGAGCCTTATGAGGGAATGCCTGCATCTGAAGTGGGACTGAAAAAAGGCGATATCATCTTGAGCATCGACGATTCGACAATGACAGACAAGGACGTAAGTTATGTCAGCAGTCACCTGCGCGGTGATGCAGGCACCAACTTTGTGGTAAAGATACAGCGTCCGTCGACAGGAAAGAAGATGAGCTTCAAAATTACACGCCGAGCCATCAAGTTACCAGAACTGCCATATTATGGTATTATCGAGGAAGGAGGAACGGAAAACGAGAAAGAAGAATTACAAAAGATTGGCTACATCAACCTTAACCAGTTCACTGAAGGCTGTGCAAAGGATGTTCGCCGTGCCTTTGTCGACCTCAAAAAACAAGGAGCCACTGCCCTTGTCTTTGACCTGCGCAGCAATGGCGGTGGCTCGGAAATGGAAGCAGTAGACATTGTCAACCTATGGGTAGACAAGGGAAAGACCATAGTAGAAAACCGAGGGAAAATCAAACAGGCCAACCATTCGTACAAAACGCGACTTGAACCTGTAGACACGGAAATGCCACTCATCGTGCTAGTCAACGATGAAACGGCCTCAGCCAGCGAGATTACCAGCGGAGCATTGCAAGATCTGGATCGCGCAATAATAATAGGTTCGCGCACATACGGGAAGGGACTGGTACAGATACCACTTGATATGCCGTACAACACCAACCTGAAGATGACAACATCGAAGTACTACATTCCCAGCGGGCGCTGTATCCAAGCTATCAACTACAAACGCAACGGCACTGGTGGTTATCGTGAACGGGTGCCTGATTCGCTGACTCATGTTTTCCATACGTCTGCAGGTCGTGAAGTGCGTGATGGTGGCGGCATCATGCCTGATGTGGTGGTCAAAAACGACACCCTTCCTAACATCGCGTACTATTTGACAGCCTCAGGACAAGACTCCACGGAAGTGATGTTCGACTGGGTAGTCGACTATATCAGCAAACATCCCACTATAGAAAAACCCGATAAGTTCCGTTTGTCGGACGAAGACTTTGCCGACTTCAAACAGCGCGTTATAGCAAATGGATTTACTTACGATCCCGTCAGTGAGAAACAACTGAAGGAATTGGTAAAGACAGCCAAGGCCGAAGGCTACTACGAGCAGGCAAAAGACGCATTCGACCTATTAGAGAGCAAACTGAAGCACGACATCGCCACCGATTTGGACAAGCATGAAGCCATCTTGCGACAGATGTTGGAACTCGACATCATTGCCGCCTACTACTTCCAGGCTGGCACCATACAGGCTGGGCTGAGAAACGACAAGCAGCTAAAGGAGGCCATACGCCTTCTGCAATCGCCCGAAGACTACAAAAAACTGCTTACGCCAAAAAAATCGGCATGAAAGTTTGGCTATTTGCAAAAATATTCGTACCTTTGCACCGTTCAGTGGAATGAGAGGCCCAAGCGGGTCTCTCATTTTCATTATAATTTACGCAATTAGATGATTAACAAAGAAGTTGTAAAAACATTTGTGGAAGAGTGGTTGCAGGGCAATGACTACTTCCTGGTAGACATTATTTTCGGCAACGACGACCGTATCGTGATTGAAATCGACCACGCCGATGGCGTATGGATTGAAGACTGTGCCGAGTTGAGCCGTTTCCTTCAGGAAAAATTAGGCGATGAACTTGGCGACTATGAATTAGAAGTAGGTTCTGCTGGCATTGGCCAGCCTTTCAAGGTAGAACAGCAGTACAAGAACCACATCGGTGACGAGGTGGAGGTCTTGCAGCAGGACGGAATAAAACAGAAAGGTATTCTGAAAGCTGTCGATGGTCGCCAGTTCACCATTACCGTCCAGGAGAAACAGACGGTGGAAGGGAAGAAGCGTCCCGTAATGGTTGACGTGGAAAAAAACTACTCTATGGACGAGATAAAGTCGGTTAAGTATCTGCTGGCTTTTAAATGAATAGTGATGAGTGAAGCGTTTGCCCTTTGGTTGCTTACTACCATAGAAGACGCAAGCACTTGCTATCACTTGGCATTAATTTGAAAACGAAAATTAGTAAATAGAAAATCATATCAATGGCAACAAAGAAAGAATCGAAAGGCCCCTCTATGATTGAGACCTTTCAGGAGTTTAAAGAGACCAAAAACATTGACCGCACTACATTGGTAAGCGTCCTTGAGGAGAGCTTCCGCAATGTGATTGCAAAGATGTTTGGCTCTGACGAGAACTTCGACGTGATTGTAAACCCTGACAAGGGTGACTTTGAAATTCACCGCAATCGTATTGTGGTAGCTGACGGTGAGGTAAAGGATGAAAACAAGGAAATTGCCTTGAGCGAGGCCCAGAAAATTGAGCCCGACTATGAGGTGGGTGAAGAGGTTTCGGAAGAAGTGAACTTCTCGAAGTTCGGACGCCGTGCCATCCTGAACCTCCGCCAGACTCTAGCATCGAAAATTCTGGAATTGGAACACGACTCACTTTACCAGAAGTATAAGGACAAGGTAAACACCATCGTCAGTGGAGAGGTCTATCAGATGTGGAAGCGCGAAGTGCTGCTTATGGATGACGAAGGCAATGAATTGCACCTGCCGAAGAGCGAGCAGATTCCTGCAGACAACTACCACAAGGGCGAGACCATTCGCGCCATCGTCAAGGAAGTGCAGAACGAGAACAACAATCCGCGCATCATTCTCTCTCGCACAAGTCCTGTTTTCTTGGAACGCTTGCTGGAAGCCGAAGTTCCTGAGATCAACGACGGTCTTATCACCATCAAACGTGTAGCTCGCATGCCGGGCGAACGTGCTAAAGTGGCTGTCGAGAGTTACGACGAGCGCATCGACCCCGTAGGAGCCTGTGTTGGTGTAAAGGGAAGCCGTGTCCACGGTATTGTCCGTGAGTTAGGCGGTGAGAATATTGACGTCATCAATTATTCGTCAAACACCCAGCTGTTCATCCAACGCGCGCTCTCACCTGCAAAAGTATCGACGATTACCCTTGATGAGGAGAACCACAAGGCAGAGGTATATCTGCAGCCTGAGGAGGTAAGCCTGGCCATCGGAAAGGGTGGTATGAACATCAAGCTGGCCTCTATGCTGACAGAGCACACTATCGACGTATTCCGCGTAGTCAGCGAAAGCACCGAAGACGAGGACATCTACCTGGATGAGTTCGCCGACGAAATTGACCAATGGATTATCGATTCCATCAAAGCTATTGGCCTTGACACGGCAAAGGCAGTGCTTAACGCGCCCCGTGAGATGCTTATCGAGAAGGCCGACCTGGAAGAGGAGACCGTTGACGAGGTGCTGAACATCCTGCGTGCGGAATTTGAGTAAATCGTAAATCGAAAATCTGTAAATTGGAAATAGTCAGATGGGAGTAAGATTAAATAAAGTATTATCAGAACTGAACATAGGACTTCAAACGGCAGTTGATTTCCTGAAGAAGAAGAGTAGCCTCGGCGAGATAAAAGACGATGCCACCTCGAATACCAAGATTAGCGACGAGCAATATGAGGCGCTGGTTAAGGAATTCAAGGGCGATAAAGACATCAAGAAACAAGCCGAGATGATCTTCCCGAAAAAGAAAGAAAAAGAGAAGAAAAAAGAGGAGGAGGCTCCGAAAGTAGAGGCGCGTCAGGAGTTCAAGCCACTTGGAAAGATTGACTTGGACAGTCTCAACAAACGGCCTGCTACAGCTGCCCCCAAGGAAACTCCCAAGACCGAGGCTGCTGCCGGAAGTCCCGTCAAGGAGGAGAAGAAGGAAGAAATCATTGAGGCCAAGGTCGAGGTAGAAGATGTAAAACAGGAGTCCAAACCAGAGCGCGCTATTGTAGAAGATGAAGAAGAAATCAAGCCCTCTGAGGAAGAAACAGTAGCTGTACAAGATGATGAGGAGGAAACTGATGTTCCTGAAGAGGACGACAATCAGGAAGAGGAACCCGCACAGACAGCTCCTACTGTGTTTACGTTGAAGAGCGAGGCTAAACTGGCTCCGAAAGTAAACGTTCTTGGTAAGATTGACCTCGACTCGCTGAACCAAAGCACTCGTCCGAAGAAAAAATCCAAGGAAGAGAAGAAGAAGGAACGCGAGGAAAAGCTGGCTCAACAGCGCAGCGAGAAGAAAAAGCGCGTGCGAATTGGCAAAGAACGCGTCGACATCGAGGCAGAGGCCAAAAACGACAACAACCAGAACAAAAACAAGAAGAATAAGCAGAAAGGCGGTAACCAGAACTTCAACGAAGGCGTCAGCCAACAACAGGGTGGCGGCAAGAATAAGAAGAACAAGAACCGTCAGCAGAAGCCTCTTGAGGTGGACGATGAAGCCGTAGCACGTCAGGTAAAGGAGACGCTGGCCCGACTGACATCAAAGAACCAGAATAAGAAAGGTGCCAAGTACCGTCGTGAAAAGCGTGATGCCGTTGCTGAGCGCATGAACGAGGAGATGGCAGCCGAGGCTGCACAGTCAAAGGTGCTGAAGCTGACAGAATTCGTAACTGTCTCTGAGCTGGCAACGATGATGAATGTAGGTGTCAATCAGGTTATCGGAACCTGTATGAGCATCGGTATCATGGTGTCTATCAACCAGCGCCTGGATGCTGAGACCATCAACATTGTGGCTGAGGAGTTCGGCTTTACCACAGAATACGTCTCTGCAGAGGTGCAGAATGCCATCACCGAAGAGGAGGATGACGAGAACGACCTGATGAGCCGCGCCCCGATTGTCACCGTCATGGGTCATGTCGACCACGGTAAGACATCTCTGCTTGACCATATTCGCAATACCAATGTCATTGCAGGCGAGGCAGGTGGTATCACCCAGCACATCGGTGCCTACAACGTGAAATTGAAAGACGGCCGCCAGATTACGTTCCTCGACACCCCTGGTCACGAGGCCTTCACCGCCATGCGTGCCCGTGGTGCTCAGGTAACGGATATCGCCATTATCATCATTGCTGCCGACGACTCGGTGATGCCCACGACCAAGGAAGCCATTGCCCACGCTCAGGCAGCCAACGTGCCGATGGTGTTTGCTATCAACAAGATTGATAAGCCAGGAGCTAATCCAGACAAGATACGTGAGGACTTGGCAAATATGAACTTACTTGTTGAAGAATGGGGCGGAAAGTACCAGTGTCAAGAGATTTCGGCCAAGAAAGGCTTGGGCGTTGACGAGTTGCTCGAAAAGGTGCTGCTCGAAGCTGAGATGCTCGATCTGAAGGCCAATCCCAACCGCAAGGCCACAGGTTCCATCATCGAGAGTTCGCTCGATAAGGGTCGTGGCTATGTATCCACGGTGCTGGTATCGAACGGTACACTGAAGGTGGGCGACATCGTTGTGGCTGGAACAAGCTACGGACGTATAAAGGCCATGTTCAATGAGCGTAACCAGCGTATTGAAAAGGCTGGCCCTGCCGAGCCCGCTATCATTTTGGGACTGAACGGTGCACCGACCGCCGGCGACTCTTTTCATATTATGGAAACAGAGCAGGAAGCCCGCGACATTACCAACAAGCGTGTACAGCTGCAGCGTGAACAGAGCCTGCGCACCACGACGAAGCTTGGTCTCGACGAATTGTCACACCGTATCGCACTGGGTGAGTTCCATGAGTTGAACATCATCGTCAAGGGTGATACCGATGGTTCTATCGAGGCTCTCTCCGACTCTTTCATCAAACTGTCTACAGAGAAGGTACAGGTCAATGTCATCTCGAAGGCCGTTGGTCAGATTTCCGAGAACGATGTTATGCTGGCCAGTGCCTCACAGGCCATCATCGTTGGTTTCCAAGTACGTCCTAGTGGCGAAGCCCGTCGTCTGGCAGAACGCGAAGGCGTGGAAATCAACACCTACTCTATCATCTATGATGCCATCGACGAAGTGAAGTCCACCATGCAGGGTATGCTCGACAAGGTGAAGAAGGAGATTGTCACCGGCGAGATTGAAGTCAAGCAGGTGTTCAAGATCTCGAAGGTTGGTACTGTGGCTGGTGGATTGGTTACTGATGGTAAGGTTCACAACAAGGATAAGGCTCGCGTTATCCGCGATGGTATTGTTATCCATACGGCAGCTATCGATGCCCTGAAACGTTACAAGGACGATGCCAAGGAGGTGGCTACTGGTTTGGAGTGCGGTATCTCGCTGGTCAACTGGGGAGACATCGAGGTTGGCGACATCATCGAGACCTTCACGGAGATTGAGGTAGAACAGAAACTGTGATTGATTAAGACAACGGATTTTACGGATTAAACGGATTATTGCAGACAATAGATATCAGTGAAATCCGTGTAATCCGTTGTTGAAATAATATGGAGAATCAAAGTAATAACGAGTATGTCCGTCAGGTGGCTGAACAGAAGTACGAGTTCGGATTTACTACCGATGTACATACTGAAATCATTGAGAAGGGGCTGAACGAAGATATCGTTCGGCTCATCTCGGCTAAGAAGGGGGAGCCTGAATGGATGCTTGAGTTCCGCCTGAAGGCTTTCCGCTACTGGCAGAAGCAGGCAGAGCCGAAGTGGGGACACGTCCACGTGCCTCCCATCGACTATCAAGCTATCAGCTACTATGCCGACCCTCTGGCCAAAAAGCCCGAAGGTGACGGCAGAATCGACCCTGAGTTGGAGAAAACCTTTGATAAGTTAGGTATCCCCCTTGAAGAGCGCTTGGCCTTAAGTGGAAACACAGCTGTCGACGCCATTATGGATAGTGTATCAGTAAAGACCACCTTCAAGGAGAAATTGCGCGAAAAAGGTGTTATCTTCTGCTCTATTGGCGAGGCCATCAAGGAGCACGGCAATCTGGTACGTCAGTACTTGGGTACGGTAGTGCCTTACAAAGATAACTTCTTTGCAGCACTCAACTCGGCTGTGTTCAGCGATGGTTCGTTTGTTTACATCCCCAAGGGTGTACGCTGTCCGATGGAACTAAGTTCATATTTCCGTATCAATGCCCGCAACACTGGACAGTTTGAGCGTACGCTCATCATTGCCGATGATGATAGTTATGTATCATACCTTGAGGGCTGTACGGCCCCCATGCGCGATGAGAACCAGTTGCATGCTGCCATCGTAGAGATTATCGTGATGAATCGTGCGGAAGTCAAGTACTCTACCGTTCAGAACTGGTATCCTGGCGATGAACACGGTAAGGGCGGTGTGCTGAACCTGGTTACGAAGCGCGGCGACCTACGGGGTGTGGATTCCAAGCTATCGTGGACGCAGGTGGAAACGGGAAGTGCCATCACGTGGAAATATCCCTCATGTATTTTGAGAGGCGACAACGCTCAGGCTGAGTTCTATAGCGTTGCAGTGACCAACAACTATCAGGAAGCCGACACAGGCACAAAGATGATACATATCGGCAGGAACACTAAGTCGACCATCATCTCAAAGGGAATCTCTGCAGGTCACTCGCAGAACTCCTATCGAGGATTGGTGCGTGCAGCATCAACAGCCGACAATGCTCGCAACTATTCCAGCTGCGACTCGTTGTTGCTGGGCTCTGACTGCGGTGCGCATACCTTCCCATATATGGATGTGCATAACCCTACAGCCGTGTTTGAGCACGAGGCTACCACCTCGAAGATTTCGGAAGACCAGCTTTTCTATTGCAACCAGCGCGGCATTCCCACGGAACAAGCCGTAGGTCTCATCGTCAACGGCTATGCAAAGGAAGTGTTACAAAAACTGCCTATGGAATTTGCCGTTGAGGCCCAGAAATTGCTTAGTGTCTCTCTCGAGGGTACGGTGGGTTGACTCGCAAAACCGTAATAAGGGTATAACGTAATAACGACATAACGAAAAAAGATGTTAGAAGTCAAGAACTTACATGCCAAGATTGGCGACAAAGAGATATTAAAAGGCATCGACCTCGTGATTAATGACGGCGAAACGCATGCCATTATGGGACCTAACGGCTCAGGTAAATCGACCTTGAGTGCAGTGCTTGTGGGTAATCCACTCTACGAGGTCACGGAGGGCGAGGCTTTCTTCAACGGTAAGAATCTGTTGGAGATGAAACCCGAGGACCGTGCCCACGAGGGCCTGTTCCTTTCGTTCCAGTATCCTGTAGAGATTCCCGGTGTATCAATGACCAATTTCATGAAGGCAGCCATCAACGAGAAGCGTAAGTATCAGGGGTTGGAACCCATGAACGCTGCTGAGTTTCTGAAGCTGCAACGTGAGAAGCGTAAGATTGTTGAGCTTGACTCCAAGCTGGCCAACCGCTCGGTAAACGAGGGGTTCAGCGGTGGTGAGAAGAAACGCAACGAGATTTTCCAGATGGCGATGTTGGAGCCTAAACTGAGTATCCTCGACGAGACTGATTCCGGCCTTGACGTGGATGCCATGCGCATTGTGGCTGAAGGAGTGAACAAGTTACAAACCCCCGAGACCTCATGCATCGTCATCACTCACTACGACCGATTGCTCGAAATGATCAAGCCTCAGTTTGTACATGTGCTTTACAAGGGTCGCATCGTGAAGACTGGTGGTCCTGAGCTGGCTGTTCAGATTCAGGAGCATGGCTACGATTGGATTAAGGAAGAAATAGGAGAAGAATAAGCGGGCTGCGCCCTAGTGAAAAGTGAACAATGAATAGCGAGCAACAATATATTGATCTCTATGAACAGGCACGCGAGATGATTATCTCACATGCCCCAGAGTCGATGAACGTGGTGCGCGATCAGGCTTTTGAGGACTTCAAGGTCCAGGGATTCCCATCCAAAAAAGTGGAACGATATAAATACACAGATATTCAGAAACTGTTCGAGCCTGACTATGGTGTAAACTTGAATCGCCTGCAGATTCCTGTCAATCCCTACGAAGCCTTCCATTGCGATGTGCCTAACCTAAGCACATGCCTTTATTTTGTGGTAAACGATATGTTCTACAATACCCCCTCCCTATCCCCCGCTTCTATCAGGGGAGGAGCCAGGGCTGGTATGCTACCCGAAGGCGTTATTATTGGCTCTATGCGCGATTATCCTGAACTGGTAAGCAAGTATTACACCAAGCTGGCCAAGACCAGCGAGGATGCTATCACAGCGCTCAACACCATGCTGGCACAGGATGGTATGCTGGTTTACGTGCCCAAGAACGTGAAGGTGGATCGTGCCATTCAGGTCATCAACATCCTGAAGGCAACCCCCAAGAACGCTCAGCGTATGGTACCAGATTTGATGGTGAACCGTCGTGTGCTCATCGTCTTAGAAGCGAACGCTGAGATAAAGATGCTGTTCTGCGACCATGCTGCCGACGACCGCAACTTCCTGGCTACACAGGTCATCGAGGCCTATGTAGGCGAGAATGCATCGTTAGACCTCTATTGCATGGAAGAGACACACCATAAGAACGTGCGTGTGAGCAATGTTTATATCGACCAGCAAGCCAACAGTCGTGTGAACCATAATGTGATTACCCTGCATAATGGTATCACACGCAACAAGCTCGACCTTACCTTCAGCGGTGAGGGAGCTGAGTGCCAATGCTACGGTTGCGTGATTGCCGATAAGCAGCAGCATGTGGACAATAACACGCTCATTACTCACAAGGTACCTCACTGCACCTCGAACGAGCTCTACAAGTACGTGCTCAACGACAAAGCAACCGGTGCCTTTGCCGGTCGTGTGCTGGTTGAGCATGGTGCTCAGAAAACCATCTCACAGATGACCAACCAGAATCTTTGTGCTTCCACAGCGTCACGGATGTACACCCAGCCGATGCTGGAAATCTATGCCGACGATGTGAAATGCGCACATGGCTCAACTGTTGGTCAGCTCAACGATGCGGCACTGTTTTATATGCGTCAACGAGGCATTTCGCTTCAAGAGGCTAAGGTGCTGCTGCAGAATGCATTCATTAATGAGGTCATTGACAAGATGCAACTTGAGCCGCTACGTGACCGTCTGCACTATCTCGTCGAGAAGCGTTTCCGCGGCGAGCTCAACAAATGTGCTGGCTGCAAGCTGTGTAGGTAGGAAGGAGTTAAGAAGTTAGAGAAGTTAAGAAGTTAAGACAACACTAAAAGTTAAGAAGTTAGAGAAGTTAAGCCTAATGTACGATATAAATAAGGTACGCGAGGATTTCCCGATACTGTCGAGAGAGGTATATAAGAAGCCGCTGGTTTATCTCGACAACGCGGCGACTACACAAAAGCCGCTGTGTGTGCTGGATGCCATGAGGGATGAATACCTCAATGTCAATGCCAACGTTCATCGCGGTGTCCACTATCTCTCGCAGCAGGCCACCGACCTGCACGAGGCGGCCCGTGAAAAGGTACGCTCGTTCATCAATGCCAGTAAGATAGAGGAAATCATTTTCACCCGTGGCACCACAGAGGCCATCAACTTGGTAGCGGCTTCATTCTGCCAGTCGCAGATGAAACCTGGCGACGAGGTACTGGTAACCGATATGGAGCACCACTCCAACATTGTTTCTTGGCAGCTGCAGGCACAGCAGCGGGGCATTGTGGTGCGCCATTTGCCCATCACCGACGACGGCCGTTTAGTATGTTGCGATACCATCGCAACATACATCACTGAACGCACGAAACTGATCAGCGTGGCTCACGTCAGTAATGTGCTGGGCACCATCAACCCTGTAGAGGAAATCATCAAGATAGCCCACGCCCACGATATCCCCGTCCTTGTCGACGCTGCCCAGAGTGCTCCTCACATGGCACTTGACGTACAGCAGCTGAACTGCGACTTCCTTGCCTTTAGCGGTCATAAGATGTATGGCCCCACGGGCATCGGCGTACTCTACGGCAAGGAGGAGTGGCTGGAGAAGCTGCCTCCCTATCAAGGCGGTGGCGAGATGATTGACAAAGTTACGTGGGAGAAGACCACTTTCGAGCGTCTGCCATTCAAGTTTGAGGCCGGCACACCCGACTATGTGGCTACCCACGGCTTAGCAACTGCCATCGACTATCTTCATCATGTAGGCCTTGACCACGTCGAGGCTCACGAAAAGGAGTTAACCCGCTACTGTATGGAACAGCTGCAGACTATTGACGGCCTTACTATCTATGGTCCGAAAGACAACCGCGATGCCGTTGTCTCATTCAACGTAGGCACTATCCACCACCTTGACATCGGCACCCTACTCGACCGTTTAGGCATTGCCGTTCGCACTGGTCATCATTGCGCCCAACCGTTGATGGATCGTCTGGGTATCTCAGGCACCGTCCGCGCCTCGTTTGCACTCTACAACACCAAGGAAGAGATCGACGCTCTCGTGGCAGGTATACAACGGGTCAGGCAGATGTTTTAGGAAGTAAGGAGTTAAGAAGTTAAGACAATACTCAGAGTTAAAGAGAAATGCTGGCAAATCATTTTTACGAAGGAAAGGTTGAGGCAGGTTGCGACGAGGCTGGCCGTGGTTGCTTAGCCGGCAGCGTTTATGCAGCTGCCGTTATCCTGCCCGAAGGTTACCAGAATGAGTTGCTGAACGACTCAAAACAACTGTCGGAAAAGAAACGCTATGAGTTGCGCGACATTATCGAGCGCGATGCCGTAGCCTGGGCAGTAGGTATCGTTACACCAGAGGAGATTGACAAAATCAACATCTTGAATGCCTCTATCTTAGCGATGCATCGTGCCCTCGATCAACTGAAAGTGCGTCCCGAGGCCATCATCGTCGACGGTAACCGCTTCAAGCCCTACTACCCTTCACCCTCCCCCCTTCACCCTTCACCACTCCCTCATACCACCATCGTCAAGGGCGACGGTAAATACATGGCTATAGCAGCGGCTTCTATCTTGGCAAAGACCTATCGTGACGACTACATGAATCAGTTGGCAGAGGAGTATCCGCAGTATGACTGGCGCTCCAACAAAGGCTATCCAACGAAGAAGCATCGCGAAGCCATACGCCAGTATGGCACTACCCCCTACCACCGCATGAGCTATAATTTGCTTGGCGACGGACAGTTGAGCCTGAACTTTGAAGACTAAGGAACAAACAAACATAAGAATAACAATTATAAACTAACGCACAATGAAGAAAATAAAGTCATTTGCATGGGCAGCTGCCACTATGGTGCTGGTAAGCTGCGGCGGCATGGGAACAGGAAACAATGCTCAGTCGGGCGGCATCCTTGGTGCCGTTCTTACCGACGTGTTGCAAGGTGGTACCATCACTCAGGTCATCACCAGTGTCATCGGTGCACAGACCGTTACCCGAGCCAACCTCATCAGTTCCTGGAAATACGTATCGCCTGGTTGTGCCTTCACCAGCGAGAACCTGTTGGCAAAGGCTGGTGGCGAGGTTGCTGCCGCCCAGATCCGAACAAAGCTTCAACCGTATTACCAGCAGATAGGCATCAACGGCTCCAATACCTTCGTCACTTTCAACGAGGACGGAACCTTCTCTGCACAGTTCCTCGGCACCCCGATGAACGGCAACTGGACGTTCGACGAGAAGTCTTACAAGGTAACTATGAAGGGAATGCTACTCACCATCAACTGCTACGCCAAGCGTAATGCCAACGGTGTGGGACTACTCTTCGAAGGCAAGAAGCTACTCACTCTTTTGCAGACGATTGCAGCCATGAGCGGCAACTCCAACATCCAAGCCGTCGGTGAGGTCAGTAAAAGCTACGATGGTGTGCGCCTTGGATTCGACTTCAGCAAATAACCTGAAATCAGTATTATTACAAAAAAGAAGGGGAGGTGTACTTCTCAGTGCTCTCCCCTCTTAAAACATAAATTACCATAAAAAAAACCTTGGACCTCACGGCCGAAGGTTTATGGTCAATTTTTCGGGCTCTCTTACTTCCCTCACGGGAATTGGGAGGATTTACATTTAACACAATCCTTGGAAAACGTCCAAGGCAAAAAACTATAGATAATCTTTCAACATAAATTCGGGTGCAAAGTTACGGCTTTTTCCCGAATAATTACAAAAAAAACACTTAAAAATTGTTAGCAAAAGTCAGAATATTTCAAAAAAGCACTATCTTTGCAAGAAAAAGCAACACAATGATTCAACTACTGACCATTTTTACATTCTCAACAGCGTTTCTCACAGCAGAAGCTCACGAGTACATCATCCATGTCGAGAGCCCTCGACAGACCATTCTTCATTTCGGTGCATCGGATGCCTGGTCGATGCAAACTATCGGCACTTGGGAGGACGAACAGGAACAAGAAAAGATTGCCGACTGGCTCTTCTCTTTGGAGAACGATGCAAAAGGACAGCCCAAGGGCATCGGCCTCTCACTCTGGCGCTTCAACCTCGGAGCGGGGAGCAATGAGCAGGGCCGCGAATCACAGATTAGCCGCAACACGCGCACCGAGTGTTTCCTCACAGCCGATGGCACCTATGACTGGAACAAACAAGCCGGCCAACGCAAGTTCCTGCGAATGGCTAAGGAACGCGGTGTTCCTCATTTCTTAGCTTTCCTCAACTCGCCGCCAGTATACTTTACCCAAAACGGGCTGGCCACCAATACCGGGCGCAAGGGCACGCTGAACTTAAAGGACGACTGCTACGACGACTTCGCCACCTTTATGGCTACTGCCCTGAAGGGGTTGGAGGAGCACGATAATATCCACTTCGACTACCTGTGTCCCGTCAACGAGCCCGACGGCCATTGGAACTGGCAGGGGCCGAAGCAAGAGGGAAGTCCCGCTACCAACCGTGAGATTGCCCGCTTGGCGCGTGAAACCAGCAAAGCCCTCTTGCAGCAGAATGACACGCACAAAGACAAACTGTCGGGGAAAGATGGCGAGAACCTGCCACCTCTTATCCTCGTCCCCGAATCGAGCGACTTGCGCTGCCTGCTCGGCATCTACAAAACAACCTGGGAACGCGGCAACACCATCAGCACTTTCTTTTCCAAAGACAGTACGGCCACCTATTTGGGCAACACCCCATTGGTGCCGCGACTGATACTTGGCCACAGCTACTGGACTAACACCCCTATCCCTTATATGAGGAAGATACGCGAGGAGCTGCGCGACACCTGCCGCAAATACGGTATCAAGTTCTGGCAATCGGAGCTTTGTATCATGAGCAACGACGAGGAGATTGGCGGCGGTGGCGGCTACGACTTCACTATGAAGACGGCGCTCTATGTGGCTCGCGTCATCCATCATGACCTGAAGTATGCCGATGCCGAGAGCTGGTCGTGGTGGCGCGCCTGCGGTGGTGACTATAAGGACGGGCTCATCCGTGTATGGGATGGCGAGAGGCAACGCAGGAGCGACACGAAGCCGAGCGTACGCCGCGGGCAGGATTCCAAGCTTCTCTGGGCTTTGGGCAACTACAGCCGCTTTGTTCGTCCCGGTGCACAGCGCTATGAGGTCAGCGGCGAGGAAGATCCCTATGGGCTAATGGTTACCGCCTATCAGAACGCCGACGGCACATGGGTTACAGTGGCCATCAACTACAGCAACAGCCCCCAGGAGTTCACCCTGAAGATGTCCGACGGTAAAAGCCGCCAATGGGTAGCCTATCGCACCAGCGACGTAGAGGGGGAAAACCTGAAACCCGTAGGCGAGGACGAGGGCCATACTACGCTTCCCTCCCGCAGTATTACCACCTTCGTTGAAAAAAGAAGTAAATAATTTGCTTTTTTGCTCGCTTTGCATTATCTTTGCAAACAATAATGAAACGAGCACTCTTCTCCCTTCTGCTGTTGGCCGTTAGCCTCAGCATCAGCGCCCAGCATACCCTTGACAGCATCAAGAGCATGCTGATGAATGCCCCTGTGCAAGAGAAGGTGTATGTGCATCTCGACAACCAGTGCTATTTCAAAGGCGACACCATCTGGTACAAGGCCTATGTGGTGCGTGCCGACAGCCTTACCTATTCCGACATGAGCCACATCCTCTACGTGGAACTCGTATCGCCCGATGGTATGGTGGTCGAGCGCCAGGGCATCATCATTTCCGAGAAAGGCTATAGCGACGGCAACTTCTGCCTGCAGGACTCCATCTATTCGGGTTACTACGAAATCAGGGCTTACACGCGATGGATGCTCAACTTCTGCGTCAGCGAGCATCCTTATGGGCGGAAGGACTACGAGTGTTTCTACAACCGCCAGATGGCTCACGACTTCTTCCGTCAGTTCGATGCCGTCTATTCGCGGGTAGTACCCGTCTACGAACGTCCGGAGGAGCCCGGCGAGTATGGTGCCAAGTATATCGTCAGCCGCCCCAAGACACGTCTGGAAAAGGAGCTCAAGGAGAATCTCTTCGTCAACTTCTACCCCGAGGGCGGTCACCTCATTGCCGGTCAGTCATGCAGGGTGGCATTCGAGGCTGTCGACGAAGAGGGAGAGCAGCAGGAGGTTAGCGGATTCCTGACAATTCCCGACCGCAAAGACAGTCTTGTTATTAGCACCCTGCATCAGGGAAGGGGACTCTTTACCGTCCAGGTACCGGAGAGCGGTCATATCTCTGTCCATTTCGTCTGGCACAACAAGCATTACACCTTCGAACTGCCCAAGGCCGAGCGCACAGGCTGCGCCCTCCATCTCGATGCCGTGGGTGATCAGCTGCAGGCGGACATCAAGATGAGCGGCCTGCTCAACGAGCTGGACTACGGTGTAGCGGTGCTCTGCCGGGGGGTGCTGAAATATTTCCAAACCATCACGGGCAGCACCACGCTCTCCATCGACAAGTCATCTCTGACAACCGGCGTCAACAACCTGTTGGTCATCGATCAGACGGGCAGGTTGCTCTGCGACCGTCTTTTCTTCATCAACAACCACGAGTACGACCAGGCGGCCATCGTTGTGAAGGATACGAAGACCACCTACGAGCCCTTCGAGCAGATTGTCCTCAACATCCAGGCTCCTGCCGATGCCCGCCATCTCTCTATCGCCGTGCGCGACGGTGCTACCGACGAGCCTTCCTACGACACGGGCAACATGATGACCGACCTGCTGCTGAGCAGCGAGCTGAAGGGTTTTGTGGCCTATCCCGACTATTACTTCAAGGCCGACGACCGCGAACATCGCCAGCATCTCGATCTGCTGCTGATGGTGCAGGGATGGCGGCGCTACGACTATCAGGAACTGACCAACAATCAGCCCCTGCGCTATACGCCCGAGAAAAACATCACCATCGAGGGGGCGGTATACCCTACCGTCGACAGCTACGACTACCTGCCCGACGAGGTGCGCTATTGGCCACTAGGGGTATTCGGCTACAGCCCCTCTAATCTGGGAGAGATTGAAGCCCCCAAACACTTGAAAGACGAGCTGATAGAGCGCACGATGCATGTAACGGTCTCCACCACCGACGAGGGCGGCATTCCTACGGTGCCGTTCTCCACGCTTACCAAGGCATACGGGGCTCTCAATATCCAGGGGCCTAATCAAATTGCAGCCATCTATCAGCCACACGGCGGACTGAAGAAGGGAGTAACCCTCGAAGCCGAACTGGTATACGACGACGATATCGCCACCATCAAGATGGAAACTGAACACAACGGCCATTTCGTCATCAACGTGCCGCCTTATTACGGCGAGGCCATTCTCTTCATGAAGGCCTACGACACCGACATCAGCGACAAGAAGATGCAGCGCATCCAGCGTAAGGGCAAGCTCGACGAGACGGCCCTTCCGGAGTATTACGTGAAGCGCGACCTCTTCTACCCCGTCTTTGCCAAGAAGTTCGATTTCTACCAGACACACCTGCCTGAGGTGCAGGACTCTACCTCTGCCATCGACGATTCCTACCTGCCCGAGGTGGAGCGTATCTCCAAGATGGACACCCAGCTGCGCAACGTCAGCGTCAAGGGGCGCCGCCGTCGCGGTCGTCATCGCATCGACTACTCCAAGCCTGCCTGCGTCTACGACACCCAGGAACTCTATAACCTGGTTACCGACCGTGGGCTATCGTTTGGCACCTATACGCCGCGTGACTTCCCCCATCAGGTAAGTATGGCACTGCTGGGCAACTACAACAGCGAACGGCAGATGAACGTCATGGCGCGCTTGAACGACGGCGTGCTGACACCCTACATCTACTACCGCAACTACGACCCGGGGCCTACGGTTCAGTCGCAGTTCAGGAGCGATCAGGAGATCAACCGCGACATCAAGCTCAACCGCCAGGATATCATCAGGCTTTATACCGACTTCGAGCTGCGCAATGAGGAAAAGCGCGTCGACCAGCAGGTCAATGCTGCCGACGTAACACTCGACTTCATACTCCTGGAGGGCGAAGGGAAACGCTACACCTATCGCGACCGCCGACTGATACTGAAAGGAATGTACGAGCCCGATGACTTCTATCATCCCGACTATAGTCACAAACCGTTGCCCGGCACCGTGAAGGACTATCGGCGCACGCTCTACTGGAACCCCAATGCCCACCTCAACGACGACGGCAGCTTCTCCTGCCTGTTCTATAACAACGGCAAACAGACGCGCATCAAGGTGTCGGCCGCGGGACTCACCACTACCGGGAAACCTATCTACAACCCATAAGCAACATCTATCAATAACTCATAAAACATAACGACTATGAAACTACTGAAACAGCTTGCCCTCGCGGCTTTGATGCTGGCGGCTCCCGCCTCGATACAGGCCGCTACGAAGCCCGGTACCTTTACTACGGGCGACAAGACTTTCCTGTTAAACGGTCAGCCCTTCGTGGTGAAGGCAGCCGAAGTTCACTATCCGCGTATCCCCCGCCCCTACTGGGAGCATCGCATAAAGATGTGCAAGGCGTTGGGCATGAACACCGTTTGCATCTATGTGTTCTGGAACATCCACGAGCAGCGTGAGGGACAGTTCGACTTTACCGGCAACAACGATGTGGCCGAATTCTGCCGCCTGGCTCAGAAAAACGGCATGTACGTCATCGTACGCCCCGGTCCCTACGTCTGTGCCGAATGGGAGATGGGCGGCCTGCCTTGGTGGCTGTTGAAGAAGAAGGACATCCGCCTGCGTGAGCGCGATCCTTATTTTATGGAACGCGTAAAGATCTTCGAGCAGAAGGTGGGTGAGCAGTTGGCTCCCCTCACCATCCAGAACGGCGGCCCGATTATCATGATTCAAGTGGAGAACGAGTACGGCTCGTATGGTGAGGACAAGCCCTACGTCAGCGAGATCAGGGATATGCTTCGCGAGATCTACAAGCCCACCCCCAACCCCTCCCCAAGGGAGGGGAGTTTTAATAGTTCCTCCACTAAATTTTCCGAAAACAAAGGTAACCAATCCCCCCTCCCTTGGGGAGGGGAAGGGGGTGGGCTCCTCTTATTCCAATGCGACTGGTCTTCCAACTTCGAGAAGAACGGTTTGGACGACCTCACTTGGACAATGAACTTCGGCACGGGTGCCAACATCAACGACCAGTTCCGCCGCCTCGGCGAGCTGCGTCCCAACGCCCCGAAGATGTGCTCGGAGTTCTGGAGTGGATGGTTCGACAAGTGGGGAGCACGTCACGAGACGCGCCCTGCCAAGGACATGGTCGAGGGTATGGACGAAATGCTCTCCAAGGGCATCAGCTTCTCGCTCTACATGACTCACGGCGGTACATCCTTCGGCCACTGGGCAGGTGCCAACTCTCCCGGCTTCGCCCCCGACGTCACCTCCTATGACTACGATGCACCTATCAACGAGTGGGGCCTTGCCACCCCGAAGTTCTGGGAACTGCGCAAGATGATGGAGAAGTACGATGCTAACGGTTTCCCCCTCGGAGCTTCTTCCCCCTCGGGGGATAAGAGGGGGGGCAAGCTCCCCGCCGTTCCCAAGGCTCCCATGCCTATAGTGACCGTGCCTAAGTTCGAACTGACAGAGTTTGCCACCTTGATGACCGCAATGGCGGGAGACGGAAAGTCTGAGAAAGGCGGTTTGAAGACTTTTGAAGAGATGGATATGGGCTGGGGCACGATGATTTACTCCACCCGACTGCCGGAAATCACCTCATCCAGCGTCCTGACGGGCGAGTTCCACGACTTCGCACAGGTGTTCATCGACGGCAAGTACATCGGCAAAATCGACCGTGTGAAGAACGAGAAGTCGCTCACCATCCCCGCCGTCAAGAAGGGTGCCGACCTGACGATTATTGTCGAAGGCATGGGACGCATCAACTTCGGACGTGCCATCAAGGACTTCAAAGGTATCGTCGGCAATGTCACCCTCGCCACCGAGACAGACGATGCCGAGATTGTGCTGACGCCGAAGAACTGGACAAACATGGCCATCCCCGACGATTACGAGACAGCTAAGAATGCCCTTGATATGGTGAAGGGTTTCAACAATAAATTGCCTGACATGAAGGGCAGCGTTCCTGGCATAGCCGTCACGCGAAGCTACGAAGAATCTGCAAAGCTCGCTGATTTCATGAAGCCCGGCTACCATCGTGGTTACTTCAACCTCTCGAAGGTGGGCGACACGTTCCTCAACTTCGAGACCTGGGGCAAGGGTCAGGTATATGTCAACGGCCACGCCATGGGCCGCATCTGGAGCATTGGCCCGCAGCAGACGCTCTACGTGCCTGGCTGCTGGCTGAAGAAGGGTAAGAACGAGGTCATCGTCCTCGATGTCGTCGGCCCCCGCGAGCGCATCGTCTGGGGACAGGCTGAGCCCGAGCTCAACAAGCTGCAGCTCGAGAAGAGCAACAAGCACAACAACATCGGCGACAAGCCCGATCTCAACTCCGCGTCCCCCGTCGCCACCGTTCCCGCAGGTTCTCCTGCGGGCCTCACCACCGCCGCCCCCGGCAACGGCTGGCAAACCTTCCGCTTCGCCGCCCCCCAGAAGGGCCGCTACCTCGCCATCGAGGTGCTCTCCACCCAAAAGGACGGCGACCGCGTAGCCATCGCCGAGCTCTACCTGCAGGGTGCCGACGGCAAGCGTCTCTCTCGCGAACCTTGGACGACGAAGTACGCCAACAGCGAGGAAGAGAACGGCAACCACACCGGCGACAAGGTCTACGACCTGCAGGAGTCTACCTACTGGCAGACGGAGAAGTCGGCCGCCGCACCCCACCTCCTCGTCATCGACCTCGGCAGCGAGCAAACTGTCACCGCCCTCGAGTACCTGCCGCGTGCTGAACAGGGTGCCCCGGGTTCCATCAAGAACTTCAAGATCTACCTATACTAACCAAAAACGACAATGACTATGAAAAGAGGAATCTTATTGACCATCAGCACCATGCTCATGGTATTTCTCTTACCATTGAAAGCCTATACCAACGAGGCTTACGTTGTGTTCAATAACAGTTCGCTCATGTTCTACTACGACAATGACAAAGCGAACCGTACGGGCGACATCTATCCTATAGCCGAAAGCTACGGGGCAGATCTCGTGAACATGATCATGGTATATCCCGAATGGTCGGGTGTAAAGGCAAGTAAGGTCATCTTCGATAACTCATTCGCCGGCTACACCCCTACAAGTACTGCCTACTGGTTCTATCGCTGTTCTGCTTCCACCTTTACAGGGCTCAATAACCTGAACACCTCAAAGGTAACAGACATGACCTATATGTTCTACAGGTGTAGTGCATCAAGCTTGGATTTGTCCAAATTCAACACAGGGCAGGTCACGAGTATGAATTCGATGTTTTGTTATTGCAAAGGCCTTAAGAATCTTGACTTGCGTACTTTCAACACCTCCAACGTCACCGACATGGCCAGCATGTTCTGTGAATGTAATTCATTGGAGAGTGTGAACCTCAGCAGTTTCAACACTTCGAAGGTGACCAACATGTCTGAGATGTTTGCTGACTGCAAGGCCCTGAAGAATCTCGACCTCAGCAGTTTCAATACTTCCAACGTATCAGACATGAACGAGATGTTTGAGCATTGTGAGAAACTGACCAGCCTGAATCTCAGCAACTTCAATACGGGCAAAGTGGCCAACATGTCCTCCATGTTCGGATACTGCTATGCTTTGGCCAGTCTTGATTTAAGCGCATTCAATACGGTCAATGTGACAACCACCAATGAAATGTTTTACCAGTGCAGAGAGCTGAAGACGTTGAAGCTGAATGGGTGGAACACAACGAACATCAGGAGCATGAGCAAGATGTTTGCCGATTGCGGCAAACTCACCTCACTCGACCTGAGCAGCTTCGATACCTCTAAAGTGACCGAAATGTTTGAGCTTTTCTGGAACAACGAGAGCCTGAAGACCATTGAGGTAGGCGATGGCTGGAATACCGACAAAGTGGTTTATGAGGACTGGATAGCCATGTTCGCCAGCTGCACCAGCCTGGTAGGTGGCAGCGGCACGGTGTATTTCGAAGATCGTTATCTGGAAGATCTATACTTAGCGCGCGTTGACGGCGGTAAGGAAAAGCCGGGATACCTTACTTATAAAGCGGCAGAGGTTCCCAAGGCAAAAACGTCATACGACGTCGGCGACGTGTTCTCCGTGGTGACCGAAGAGGGCGTTGAGATCATCTTCCGCGTCACCAACACTTCGCCCAACGAATGCGAAGTCTATGGCAACGAGCTTTGTCCTACCGTCCCTACCACCAAGAAGAATGTCATTATCCCCAGTCAGGTAAAGGGATATCAGGTTGTTGCCATCAGCGACTATGCCTTTCATGAATCCAACATCCCGCTCATCTCCATTCCTGCCTCTGTACGGAAAATAGGCTATTACTGCATGAGCGGCGACGTAAAGGATCTCAAAGTGGAAAAGGGAAATCCCACTTACGACTCCCGTGAAGACTGCGGTGCCATTATTGAAACGGCTACCAACAGGCTCATCTACGGTTCGTCATACGGTATGATACCCTCCACCGTAGAAAGCATTAGCGGTATGGCTTACGGAGGGCGTGAAAGCCTTACCTCCATCACTATTCCGGCATCGGTAAAAACCATCGGCAATTATGCATTCGACGACTGTGACAACCTGTATACTGTCGTCTCACTCATTCCGACGCCATATGCCATCGAATCACATACCTTCGAGAACCACGAAGAAGCTTTTCTCTATGTTCCTGCAGGGACGCTGGAAAAATACAAGGAAACGGCTTACTGGTCAAAATTCGAGAACATCACCGAGGGCACCCCGGAGGTTGAGGAAGATGCGACGGCTGACAGAGAGCCCTATGCTGCACTGAGTCACCAGAACAGGGTGCTGACGTTCTATTACGACAAAAAGAAGAAAGGCCGCAAGGGAACAGGTATCGGCCCCTTTGTATCTCCTGAGCTTCGCGAATGGCATAATGTAAGCGACTTACAAACCATCATCTTTGACAAATCCTTTGCCGACTACGATGGTGTAACAAGCACCGCCTACTGGTTCTATGGCAGCCAGGCAAAGAATATTGTCGGACTTGAACGCCTCAACACGTCCAATGTGACAGACATGCAATACATGTTCAGCTACTCTCGGATAGAGGTTCTCGACCTCTCCTCTTTCAACACGTCGAAGGTGACTAACATGAAGGGAATGCTGTTCTGCAGAGCCGATGTCGATGTCAGCAGTTTCAATACGGAGAACGTCACCGACATGAGCTATATGTTCGGGGCAGCATCCTATGGTTCACCCAATAATATCAAGAAACTCGACCTACGGAACTTCAACACCAGCAACGTTACCGACATGAGCAGGATGTTCAGCGGTTGTGTCGACATCAAGGAAATCAATGTCTGCAGTTTCGATACCCACAACGTCACCAACATGGAGTACATGTTCAATGGCTGTGGTAAGCTAAGGTCGCTTGACATCAGCAACTTCGACACCCGGAAAGTGACCAACATGGCTGGCATGTTCAATGGTTGTGGTTCTTTGACGAGCTTGGATGTCAGCCGTTTGCGCACAGAGAATGTTACCGACATGACTGGTATGTTCGGCAGCCTGGAATCTATTACCGAGCTGAACTTAAACCGTCTCAATACTGCAAATGTGAAGCGCATGACTGGCATGTTTGGCCAGTGCAAGAGCCTGACCACGCTGAAAATAGAGAATTTCATCACCGAGAACGTTACTGAAATGGACGGGATGTTCTGGAATTGTCCTGCCCTCGAAACCCTCGACCTCAGCAGTTTCCAGACAGAGAATGTAACAAACATGTCTAGTATGTTCGAAAACGATCCCTCCTTGAAAACCATCTATGTCAGCGAAGGCTGGAGTACCAAAAATGTTTTACCCTACACCGATATGTTTAACCAAACCCGCAACATTGTAGGTGGTGCAGGAACCAAGTACCAGCTATATGCCTGGCAGCATCCTTATGATGTGGATTTTGCACGTGTCGATGGCGGTACTGAGAATCCCGGCTATTTCACCTACAAGAAATACAACGGCAACACGGGCCTCTCTGCTCCTCTGTTGGGTAAATACAGCAATGCTCCCATCTACGACCTCAACGGCAGGATGTATAAATCCCCCCGCAAAGGCCTCCATATCATTGATGGCATAAAGGTGCTGAAATAATATTGATTAGGGCCTGGCGAATTGTCTCGTCAGGCCCTAATTTTCTTAATTTTGTGCAGTCAGTACTTTATATCTCTACATCCATGACCTTTTCCTTTTTTGTATACAATTCCGCCTGCAAAGATACGAATAAGCGAGTGAAAATGCAAATTTATTTGCAATTTTCCGAGCGAAAGTACGGTTATCTTCACTTCATCGCCACTAGTTTTTTTGAACATCGAAAAACACGCGCTCGAGCTTTCTTGCCTTCTTGCTTTGGCAAGCGTCTCCTGTCGTCGCCGAGCGGCAAGCGACCTAAGGTCGAGCGGCTCGCTTGGCTTGTCCAAGAATTCGTTGTTTTATATAACATCCGTGAAATCCGTGCAATCCGTTGTTTTTTAATTCGTTTAATTCGCGAAATTCGTGGTTTCATTGATGTGCGTTTACTTCACTACGACCTTGAGCTTCGCTCGAGCTGGCTCACGCTCGGAAGTGCGAGCAAGCTCTCACTTCTCTCTCTTAATCGCCACCTTACGTCCGTCCTTGACATATATTCCAGGTGCACTGGGTTTTCCTGCCAGCTTCCGTCCGTCCAGCGTATACCAAACCCCATCCAAGCTTTCCCGAGGGAAGGCTTCTGTTCTCTCCCCCACGGGGGAGATGGAGAGGGGTTTCTCCGACACCCTGATTCCATATTTTTAATGAATAAGACTCGCTGCCTACAAAAATTTTATTTTGTCCGTTTCTTTTACCACGTTTATTTTCATCGCAAACACCCTGGAAAGTGCCTGAAAGCAGGGTTTTGAGTTTACTCCGGGTAAACTGGGAGTTTAGTCGGAGTAAACTGACAGTTTACCCGGACTAAACTCACGGTTTAGTCGTAGCGCATTTTCGCTTATCTTCCCTTCCGCTCATCCTGTAAAGAAATTTCGGTTGACATCGAAAGAAATCGGCATGAAGAACTAAAATTCAGGTCTCATTTCTTTCAAAATTACAGGTCGAACGCGTGAAATCCGTGAAATCCGTTGTTTTTAAATAATTCGTTTAATTGGTGAAAATCCACTTTTCATTTGTTAAATTCAAGGTTTATTAGTCTTTTATCCGTATCTTTGCAAAAAAATACGAGATTTCTTTTCGACTTTTGCCTTCCTCTATCGTATACTTATTAGAGCAATGAACAAAACGGTGCAAATAGACGGTGAGATTATCTCACGAGCCATGAGCGGCGATAAGACCGCGTTCAGATGGGTGGTACAGACCTGTCAGGGGATGCTGTTCTCGCTTGCACTGAAGATGCTGGTCGACGAAGAAGAGGCAAAAGATGTAGTGCAGGAGACTTTCATCCGTATATGGCAGGGCATGAGAAACTACGACCCACAACGTTCCTTCAAAACTTGGCTTTACACGATAGCCACACGCCTTTGTCTCGACCGATTGAAACGCAACAAGGTGTTGGTTCCTATGCCTGAGGACGAAAGAGTGCTGCACAACTTTGCAGCCGAAAGCAACAGTCCCGGCCGCCAGTTAGAGAACAGCGAATGGGTAGCCATTGTGAGGCTGTTGGCCGAAGGACTGAGCGAAAAGCAGCGACTGGTGTTCACCCTCTGCCAACTGGAAGGTCTCTCATCTGAAGAAGCAGAACATATAACCGGCATGGATGCCCGACAGATAAAGAGCAATCTCTATGTAGCCCGACAGACAATACGTAAACGACTAAAGGATTTAGGATATGATGAAGATTGATGAAATATTGAGCCGATTGCAGGAACAGCAGCCCGACGTCAGCAACCCTGACGAACTGACCGACCGCATCATGGACAGTCTGCCAGACTTACCCACTGAGCAGCCTAAGCCTGCAAGACGTATCAGGCTCTACATCGCATCGGCAATAGCCGCAGCTGCCAGTGTCCTGTTGTTGCTGACGCTTCACCGTAATAATAATGTAGATCCACAACAAGTGCAATCACTGGTGACGCAGCAGATAGAGCAAAAGGACAGTTCGTTAAAAGCTGAAATAAAGGAACCAAAGCCAATGATTGCCCAGGAGAAGGCTGTCACGGATAAAGCCAGAGCAGCCATTCAGCGTCGCACAGCAACAGTCATTGCTCATAAGGTTTCTACAACCATTCCTGCTACCGATAGTCTGGATTACTATATTGACAAAATAGAACGCGAACTGGCCCAAGTGGATGAGAGCCTTTACATAGAGCGGATGAACAAGGTTATACGTGCTGACGAGCGACTGCAGCGCATCGTCAATAGCTATATCCTGCACACCCTCGACAAGGAGGGCCGACCCCAGACGGCAGACAACATGTATAACGTAAAAACAGAAGAAGATGAAGAATAGACTTTTTACTGCCATCGTGGCATTGCTGATTGCTATTGCATGCAGCGCACAGACATCCCGCTCCAGCAACATCAGGGAAAAACTGAATGCTTTCGTGGAATCGAAAGAGTACGGCGTGCATCGACTCGGTTTCTCAAAAGACGGACTGAATGTTTATCAGTTTGCCCAACAGTTTGCCATCGGTGAGGAGTTGGACAGCAAATACTACGGTCCGTTGTTCACGCCCCGGATGTTGGATTTGGAGAAGGCTTTCAGGTCGGAGGCCGTGAATGCCAAGACCATCTATTTCCATGATGCCAGCGACGGCGACTCTCCCCTTTCAGGCGTGAAGTTCCAGTTTATGATGGATGCCCAACATCCGATGGTGCAATCCGTGACATTCGACCTCAACAAGAATATCCGTCTGATTTCCTTTGAAGAGACAGACGGCAGGATTTATGTCCTACTGCTGATGTGGGACCAGACTGTTGACCAAGACAAGAAAATCGGCGATACATTCCTGATGGACGGCATGATTTACGAAATCAGCGGATGGAAAATGGACGACAGACCTTATATCGCCCACTATAAGCGACCTGCGGCGACGGGCACCTTTGTTGCGGGTTTGCAGTATAACGACCCTGCTGATGCGATGAGCGTCGAAGAGTTCATGGCCAAGGTGAAGCGCACCTGTGAGATATTCCAGCGCGAGACCCCGCAAGGCAAAACGGCAGCAGGGGTGGTGCTCAACAAGACGTGTAACGCATTTAATGGCAAACTGACCAAAGAACAGTATTTCGATGCGTTGAGCAACATCCAGCCGTTAGTTGATAACGAAAAGAATGAAAACCTGAAGAGCATCCTGGCCTATTCCTGCTACTTGATCTACAAGAAGAGCGATGCCTACGAGGGCGATAGGAATACAGATGTAACGTCAGCACATGCTGGAGCGTCAGAGACCACTACCTCGCAGGTGTCGAAAACCATCGTCTATAACAGTATGCTGATGAACGAAATGGTGGAGAAGGAAATGATAGATTGCCAGATATCAGGTACAGCACCATTGAATGGCAATAAGGTGGAAGTGAGGCGCAGCATTACTTCTGAGCTTTTAGGAGCATGCCCTGTCACCAACGGCAAGTTCTTCTTTACCTGCAAACTGCCGAAGAACGAGGTGTGCCGGATATATCTCGACAACAGAGAAGTCGTTTACTTCTATACCGATGGCAAGCCCATCAGCGCAGACATGGAGAAACTGATGGTAAGAAGCGACAAGTCGAGCCAGAAGATTAACGATTTCCTGCAGTTGGTAGAGCGTGAACGACTGGCTGAACTCCATGAGGCCGACAGCCTGAAGAAAGCGGCAATCAACCGCCAGCGCGGCGAGCGACTTCTCAAGGCTGTCCGTGAAAACCGTGACAATATCATCTCAGCATGTGCCCTCAGCCTTGTCTATACGGAAATGAGCTACGAGGAACTGAAGCCTTATCTCAGTGACGACTATGCCTTCTCGCACCACATCCTCCTGGCACCGATGCGCGAATACGTGGAAGGACTGGAGAAGCGCCGTCCCGGTACGCCTTATACCAACCTCGAACTGGTGGACACGAAGGGCCGCCCGCATCTGCTAAGCGAATATATCGGAAAGGGGTATGTCGTGCTACATTTCTGGCATGGCCTTGGCGGTTATGGCTACAGAATCCTTCCGTCCATGAAGACGATTTACGACACTTACCATCCCCGCGGTGTGGAGTTCGTCACCCTGGCTTTCAATTTTGGTGTGCAAGGATGGCGCGAGGAAGTAAAGCAACGCGGGCTGACATGGCCGCAGTTGATGCCCAATCCTGACACCAACCCGCGAGACGCACTTGCCGCATACGGAATACGTTCCTATCCTGAACTGATCGTCATTGATGCAAAAGGAACTATCGTGGCCTGCCCTCGTAATTTGGAAGAGCTCGAATCAGTTTTAAAAGAGTTGAGATAATCGCGAATTATATTGAAACTAATGACAGATTTTGATTCAACCCGGGAATCGGCATGGGCCGCAGTGATGCGTCCTGTGCCGTTTGCGAAATTATGAAAGTTTAACACCCCGCAGCGTCATATTTCCGCAATTACGGCGTATATATAATAAAATGAACAATCAAAATAAAAAAAAAGACAATGAGATTTATTACAACAACACTTTTGAGTTTATTAGTCTCGCTACAGGTGATGGCGGGAAAAGTGATTAAGAATCCGGTCATTGAATACTCCGCTTCGTGGATGGAGATTACCGAGATTGAACTGACGAAAGAGGCCACAATCGTAAGAGGTGTTCTCAGGCAGGGCTCGTCAATCCTCAACAACACCGTGCTTGCAGACCGCAACACAGGCAAGGAGTTTAAGTTCTTGCGTGTGGAAGGCGTAAAGGCTCAAGAGCGGGCTACTGCCGACGGCACACCATGCACCATATACTTCGAACCGCTGGATGCAAGCGTGAAGGAGTTTAATTATATAGAGGTGGGCAATAATCCATTGGGAAACTACTATGGCATCAGGTTGCAGCCAAAGGCAAAGGCCTCTAAAAAGTCAAAGGTGTTCGACCCAGAATCACTTGATTTCGACTACTATATGAGTCGTCCTTTCACCCCCGACACCGCATGGCACTTCAGCAACAAACCTTACAAGAATGGGGTTCCATCTGGAAAGGCACTGGTTAAGATTTACGTGACAAAGACACCAAGGGAACTTGCAAGTATGCTTCCCGATGTTTCGGCAAGGGTCTCTGATCAGATTACGCGCCACGAGGAGAATGCAGTTGCTTCGATGGATGAAAACAACTGCTACACGCTCGAACTCGATATTCCTCATCAGCAGTTTGTTTATACAAATCCTTTCGGTGATATCTACGTCGCTCCTGGTGACACGCTCGAGATGTTCACCACCATGGAAGGGGCTCCTGATGGCAGAGGACCTCGTTTCAAGACCTTCCGCAGCAACAGCGAATCAGCCATGATAAACACCCTTCTGCCTAAATACTTGGAGAAATATGGCAGGAAGGAATACAACTACAAAGAAGCTGAAGCCATGATAGCGAAGGGTAAGGATGTCACCCAGCCCATGCTTGAGCGTTGGGCTCGTCAGGCCAACGAGATAATTGCCGACGAGGCCTTCCGTCAGGCTCTTATCAACTCTCCGTTGAGCACCATGGGTAAGGATCTCGTTATGATATCGGCCGTGGCCAACAAATGCATTGAGATAGAAGATGTGGCGGATAGCTATGACTACAAGAAGACCATCAACACACAACTTGAAGATGGCAGTTGGAAGAGTGAACCGAATTCCAAATACGTTCCGCTCGACCTGAAGGCTGTCTATGGTACGCTTTTGAAGAATAAGGAACTCATCTACAACAACCCTCTTGCCGTGAGCGAAAGCAACCAGTGGGTATTCGTGAATCGTACGCTCTTCAGTCCGTTGCTTTGGCAATGGGAGACAATAACCAACGAGCAAGGTATTATTGTAGGTCAGCGACGCCGCGATGATTATGGTATGGCGGGTACCTTCATGAACGACCTCCGTCTCTCACAGGATATTGTTAACCATATGGATAATAACCTGAAGGAAGACAAGTTAGGTCGGCTTGATGAACATGGACGCCGTGATGGAATACTTGATTACATGGCAAACACAGTCGGTGAGACCTTGGCTGGCATACAGAACGTGCAGGTGGCACAAGCCATCGTCAATGAGTACCGTAACTTCGTAAAGGCTACCGAAACAGGTGCAGACGAAAAAGGTAACAACTGGACAGAAGAGCAGAATGCGCTGTGGAACAAGATTGTATCGCCCTACAAGGGCAACACCCTCTTCCTCGATTTCTGGGCGATGAGTTGCGGCCCATGTCGTGCGGGTATGATGAGTCAGAAGAAACTCGTGGAGGATATGAAGGACGAGGCCGTCAAGTTCCTCTACATCACCACCGAAGACCAGAAAACATCTGGCGAGAAATGGATGGCTGACAACAATATCAAGGGCGAGCACATCTATATCACTAACAACGAATGGAAGCAGTTCGAGACCATGCTGAACTTCACTGCCATTCCTCGTGGTGCCTTGGTCAGTAAGGATGGCAAACTCATCGAGCACGACTTCCACGTCGGCCAGTTCAAAAGCGCCGAACTAAAGAAACTCGCAGAAAGATTCTGACAAATATGAATAAGAACATCATCCTCACCCTCCTCGCCCTCGTCGCAATGGCGGGACAGGCACAAGTGAAATGCCACATTGAAGGCAAGTTTGTTGATAACAAATGGGGCGATGAAGTCGTCATCTGCAAGAGGGGGACAGACCTGCGCGTCAATGATGCACCAGAATGGCATCAAAAGGCCGTAAATGGTCACTTCGAGTGTGATATAGAAACGGACGTTCCCGAAATGTACGAGGTCATTCCCTATAAGCAATATGTAGAGACTTCAAGCTACTATTACGGATGGTTCATCGTGGAGAACGGAACGGTAAGGATTGAAATCTTTGGCGACAAGGCTCCAAAGATAGAGAGCACTGGCGACGAAGGCCGATTGCATCAGGCGATGGACAGTGTTGCGGGCGTTCGGTTTTGTAACGAAATGGAGAGGATAGACCGTGAATTGGAAGAGCACAAAGAAAAATACTTCAAGCCTGAATTCCTGTCACTCATGCAGATAGCGAAGAATCTTGATAGAGACAGTCTGTCCAAGGCATACGTTGACAGCGTTGAGCATGTAATGGACTACTATTATGACAACGAGCGCGAGAGTTATACAGATGAAGGATGGCAGTTGTTCCAGCGTGCCAACAGTTTAAGCCGTCTCAGTTATCCGTTCCGAGCAGAATATTACGAGCAACACCCCATGCTTTGGGCTTACTACCACGTATTGCAGTCAATCGAAATGCTCAAACATGCAAGCATATACCAGAATTTCGACTCCACGCCACATAAGCAAATGGTGGCACTCTACGAGTCAAAGCTATGCAACCTTTATAAAGGGCATCCCGTTCATGGGCAGATAACCACAGCTCTTACGGCGTTTCGCTTCCAGCCTGGCAAATCCTATATCGACTACAATGTTCGTAACATCGACGGCCAGCTTGTTCCCATCTCTTCACTTATTAGCGGTAAGGTCGCCCTCATCGACCTTTGGGCCTCATGGTGTGGCCCTTGCCGTCGGCATAGCATCGCCATGATTCCCGTCTATGAGAAGTATAAGGACAAAGGATTCACTGTCATAGCCATAGCCCGTGAACGTAACCGTGAGGATATGGAGAATGCTACACGAAAGGACGGTTACCCGTGGCCGAGCCTGTTGGAACTGAACGACGAGAACGGTGTGTGGCGCAAGAACGGAGCAGGCAATGCTGGAGGTGCCATGTATCTCATCGACCGCGACGGAACCATCCTCTCCACCTCCACAGATGCCGAAGAATTGGAGCCGATAATTAAGAAAGCATTAAACATCGATTGAGACATAAAAATCATCGGAAAAGAAATGAGTGGGGATTAGATGGTTTTTGAAAGAAATTTGTGGGGATTGTCATATTTCGTCGAAATAAGTTTGTGGGGAATGTATTTTGGGGCACAATTAGTTGAAAGAGATTTAAAGGAATATAGTTAAATTGAATTAAGGAAGTACGAAAAATCATACTTTTGGTTTGCTGAATCAGTATTTCTTCGTATCTTTGCACCAAAAGTACGATAAATCATACGCTGATGGATATAGGAACAGTGATTAAAGAGCGCAGGGCATTGCTGGGAATCTCGCAGCAAGACCTCTCGGATTACTCTGGAGTAGGCATCTCTACAGTCAAGGATTTGGAGCGTGGCGTGGGCAATCCGTCGCTACAGACACTACAGAAAATACTTGATGTGGTGGGTATGGAAATGGTGTTGCAGATAAAACAGACCGTTAAATAGCATAGAGGATGAGAAAAGTGAATGTGTATTACGGTGATGTCTTTGCCGGGCAGCTCGTTGAGTTGTCAAGGGGCAGCTATGAGTTCACCTACGATGATGCTTTTCGTGCCGACGGCAGCACCCCTCCTGTGTCTGTCAACTTGCCCAAGAGTCAGAAGGTGTATCACTCGGAGCGCATCTTCCCCGTGTTTACCAATATGTTGCCAGAAGGTGCTAACCGCAGGGCATTATGCAGAGCAAGGAAGGTGGATGAGAGCGATTTCTTCGGTATGCTGGAGATGATTTGCGGCATGGATGCCATCGGGAAGTTTGTACTTAAAAGGCCGGAAGAATGAAGACGATAGAAGTATGCCCCTCGACATTGCGGCCAGGTTTCTCTACCTATTCGCCCCAAGCCGTCAAGGAATTGTTTGACGGTGTGGTGGTTTCGCCGTTTATTGACATCGATTTCGAGAACGAGCGCGACCAGCAGCAGGCGATGGAGAACATGAACAACATGTCAATCTCAGGTGCTCAGGAGAAATTCTCTGCCATCATTGATGACGGAAAAATCCGTCTGACTCATAAAGGCGAACAAGCCACCTATATCCTGAAGCCGGCACCTTTCAACCTGAGTCTCTCCACCCGCAAACAGATACCTGCCAACGAGCACCTGACCATGCAGATAGCATCTCAGGTCTATGGCATACGCACAGCCAGCAATGGTCTGTGTTTCAGCAGCAGTGGCCAGCCGGTGTATATCACGAAGCGCTTTGACGTGATAAACGGCGTGAAAGAGAGTTCGCAGGAGGACTTTGCCACCGTTCTGCAGATGACAGAGGAAGGCAGCGACAGCAATTTCAAATATCATGGCAACTATGCGCAGATAGCAGATGCCATCCGGCAGTTTGTGCCTGCATGGATGCCACAGATGGAGCAGTTCTTCCGGATGGTAGTGTTTGATTATCTGTTTGCTAACGAGGATGCCCACATGAAGAACT